>UMKA01025022.1_pt1 | contig 14862 bp, 10 predicted proteins | sample 1966211 | NCBI WGS metagenome assembly UMKA01 (sample SAMEA4836165, study PRJEB28245) | human gut metagenome | biome: gut microbiome; material: fecal sample | place: Denmark | collected 2008
ATTATTCATTGGCAAAGGTTGGAGAATCGGTCAAATATGTAGAAGCATGGGATGATTTTGATTTAGAGGTCAAAAAAGGATCCTCAATAAAGAACAGTCAGTTAAAATGGGAGATCAGTGATACAAGTATTGTCTCGTTTGCAGAAAGAAAAACAACCGGAACGGACGTTGAGTTTTATGCGGAAAAGACAGGAACAGTACGGGTAACCTGTACATGTACAAGTGGTAAGGCAAAGGGTAAAAAAGTAGTATATACCGTGAATGTTATTGCGGATGATGATGATGACTACGATGATGATGACTACTACGATGATGACTATTATGATGACTATGATTGAGCATGATTGAGAGCGAAAGCTCTTCGGGGGCATTTTTGACAGTTTATGCAAAAAATGCCCCCATTTGTGAAATACTCCCTCTTCATCTTTTGTTTGTGCTATGCTGAAATTACGAAAGTGAAAGATGTGCAGATCACAAATAAAGAGAGGATCAATCATGAGTTTAAAATACGAATCTATCATAAAACAGATGTCACTCGAAGAAAAAGCCCTGATGATGTCCGGCAAAAACACCTGGGAGACAGTGGATTTTGAAAAATACGGAATCCCGTCCATGGCAATGTCTGACGGACCGCACGGATTGAGAAGACAGGCGGGAGCCGGAGACCACTTGGGATTAAATGCAAGTCTCCCTGCGACCTGTTTTCCGACCGCAGCCTCGGTTGCAAACAGCTGGGATGAAACATTAGGCGAGGAGATCGGAACGGCATTGGCAGAAGAAGCCGTGACCATGGATGTCAATGTGATCTTAGGACCGGGATTAAACATCAAGAGAAGCCCGCTCTGTGGAAGAAATTTTGAATATTTTTCCGAAGATCCGTACCATGCAGGAAAAATGGCGGCAGCCTATGTAAGGGGAATCCAGAGCAAAGGAATCGCAGCCTGCCCGAAGCATTTTGCAGCAAACAGCCAGGAACTGCGTCGTATGGCAAATGATTCCGTTGTGGATGAGAGAACCTTCCGCGAAATCTATACGACCGGATTTGAGATTGCGGTAAAAGAAGGAAAAGCGAAGTCGATCATGTCTTCTTATAATGAAGTAAACGGTGTTTATGCCAATGAGAACCGCCATATGTTACAGGAAATCTTAGTCGATGAATGGGGCTTTGACGGATATGTGGTATCCGACTGGGGTGGAAGCAACGACCACGCACTCGGCGTGAAAAACGGAAGTCATCTTGAGATGCCGGGCACCGGAAAATCTGGAATGCATGATATCGTAAATGCCGTGAAAAACGGAACATTAGAAGAGAGTGTGTTAGATCAGCGCTTAGATGAACTGCTCCGTGTCATTTTTGCGACGCATCAGGCGACCGTGGATGGAAAAGGAACTACTTTCAATAAGGAAGCGCATCATAAACTTGCACGCAAAGCGGCCGAGGAGAGCATCGTCCTTTTAAAAAATGAAGAGCAGATCCTTCCGTTAAAACAGGGGACAAAAGTGGCTGTGATCGGAGACTTTGCAAAGACTCCGCGATATCAGGGAGCAGGATCTTCCTTAGTGAATCCGGCAATGCCGCCGGAGTCCATATTAGAGGAGATAAAAGACAGCGGACTTACGATGACAGCCTGTGAACAGGGTTATATCAGAAACAGAAAACCAAATGCAAAAATGGTAAAAGCAGCCGTGGAAGCAGCAAAAAATGCGGATGTGGTGCTGTTTTTCGGAGGACTTGACGAGATCAGCGAATCTGAGGGACTCGACCGTGCCCATATGCATATGCCTGTGGCACAGGATGAACTGATCAATGAGCTTACCACAGTAAACAAAAATGTGATCGTAGTCCTCTCAGCGGGATCTTCCGTGGAAATGCCGTGGTATCCGTATGTCAAAGGAATTGTGCACGGTTACCTCGGCGGTCAGGCGGGTGCGTCAGCGATGCTTAACGTTCTGACCGGAAAAGTCTGCCCGTCCGGAAAACTGAATGAGACCTATCCGCTTCATTATGAAGATACGCCGGCATACGAATACTATCCGAGCAAAGAGAGAAGCAGCGAATACCGGGAAGGACTTTATGTAGGATACCGCTACTACACGACAGTAGGTAAAAAAGTGCGTTTCCCGTTTGGTTTCGGACTCAGTTATACCACATTTACCTACCGTGATCTGGCGGTAGATCAGGATGGTGTGACATTTAAAATTAAAAATACCGGAGATGTGACCGGAACAGAGATTGCACAGCTTTATGTCGGAAAAGAATCTGATTCCGTGTTCCGTCCGCTGCGCGAACTGAAAGGCTTCACGCGTGTGACACTCGCTCCGGGAGAGGAAAAAGAAGTAAGGATTTTATTTGACGATAAGACATTCCGTTTTTATGATACACGGACAGACAGCTGGGAAGTGGAAACGGGAACCTATCAGATCATGATCGGAAGCAATGCGGAAGAAATGCTGCTTGAGGGATCACTTGCGGTAAATGGAACTGTCACAGAGGGTGGTTACAGCAGAGAAAGCCTGCCGGAATATTTTAATGGTGAGGTCAAAAATATTTCTGATGATACATTCCGCAGACTGTATGGCAGAGAGATCCCGGATGGAAGCTGGAGTGGAGAAATCCGTATGAATGATGCAGTCTGCCAGCTTTATTATGGAAAAGGAATTTTTGGTAAACTGTTTTACGGGGTACTGCGTATTTTGTTAAAGATCAGCGAATGGCAGGGAAAACCGAATCTGAACGTATTGTTTAATTACAATATGCCGATCCGCGGCTATGCAAAAATGACAGGTGGTTTTGTCACAATGAAGATGGCAGAAGCTTTGACCGAGATGGCAAACGGACACCGCATCAGGGGAACAGCGCACCTGATCAAAGCGGCAGTGAAACGTGATTAGGTAAAATGTAATCAGATAAAAAAGTGGTAAATAACAGGGACTTGTACTAAAATAAATTTGGTGCAGGTCCCCATTTGCGTTCACAAAACGTTTGTGGGGGATGATATCATGAGCGCAAGTGAGTCAACATGTTCACATGATTGCCGAACGGCGAATTGGAGCAGGTACACTGGAAAAGAAAATGGAGAAAAATATATGATAAAAATTGCAATCGTAGAAGATGAAGCGATGTATGCAAAACAGCTTGAAGAGTTTTTGCGGCAATATGAAAAAGAAAATGGGGAGGCTTTTGATATCACGATCTATTCGGATGGGGATCAGATCGTCAATAAATATCGGTCGCAGTATGACATTATTCTGATGGATGTGGAGATGAAATTCATGGATGGCATGTCAGCGGCGGAGGAGATCCGAAAAGTGGACACGGAGGTCGTTATCATTTTTATCACAAACATGGCACAGTATGCGATCCGTGGCTATGCGGTGGATGCACTCGACTATGTATTAAAACCGGTGTCTTATTTTGCATTTTCACAGAGACTGAGCCGTGCGATCGGGCGCATGAAAAAAAGAGAGACAAAGATGATCATGGTCAGCATGAAAGGCGGGACGGTGCGGATCAATATCGCAAATATTTATTATATCGAAAGCCAGGGGCATACGCTGATCCTGCACACAATTCTTGGCGACTATGAGACAACAGGCACAATGAAAGAGATGGAAGAAAAATTAGCTGATATGAACTTCTGCCGTGGTAACAAGGGGTATCTCATCAATTTAGCGCATGTGGACGGGATCACGGACGGCTGTGCCATGGTAAAAGGTGAGCAGCTGGTATTAAGCCGTGCGCGCAAAAAAGAATTTATGGAAGAACTGACAAAATACTGGGGAGAGGTTATCAAATGATGGAACATATTATGCCGGATATACCAAGAATCTACACAGCGGTCGCAGAGTGGATGGCATGCATGTTATTTATCCTGCCGGTCAAAAAGAGATTTCAAAAATGGCAGACGGCAGGCATTATGGCGGCTGTGCTTCTGATACAGAGTGTGTTTTTAGTCATGACGGATGATATTAAGATTTATTTCTGGATTCCTTGTATGATCGTGGCTGTATTTTTAATGATCGCATTTATCTACAGCTGCTGCGAAATTACTTTTACCGATGCCGCCTATTTTGGGATGATCGCATTTGTGGTTGCGGAATTTATGGCATCGTTCGAATGGCAGGTTGTATGTTACTTTTTTGACGAGGCGATGACAAACTGGTGGCTTTGCAGAGGTCTTCTTGTTCTGATCTATGGTGCGATCGCACTGATCCTGTATAAAATTCTGCGGGTACATATGCCTAAAGATGGGAAAATGAATATCAGCCACCGGGAATATATTTCCGCCGGACTGATCGCGGTTGCGGTGTTTGCTGTCAGCAACATGAGTTTTCTCACGGAAAATACACCGTTTTCCGGTCGCTATTCGTTTGAGATCGGAAATATCCGTACATTAGTAGATCTTGGCGGTATCGCGATCCTTTATGCACATCTGATCCAGTGCCGTGAACTGCGTGTGAGAAAAGAACTCGAATCCGTGCAGAATGTGCTGCAGAATCAGTATGTGCAGTACAAGCAGTCGAGAGAGAGCATCGAACTGATCAATTATAAATATCACGATTTAAAACACCAGATCGCATTCCTGCGGAGTGAGGATGATCCGAAAAAACGCGAAGAATATTTAAACCGCATGGAGGATGAGATAAGACAGTATGAGACACAGAATAAGACCGGAAACAAAGTGCTCGATACGGTGCTCACTACCAAAAGCCTCTATTGTGCGAAACATGGGATCACGTTTACCTGTGTTGCGGACGGCACACTGCTTGATTTTATGGATGTGATGGATATCTGCAGCATTTTTGGAAACGCGCTCGATAACGCGATTGAGTGTGAACTGAAAATACCGGATAAAGAGAAACGCCTTTTACATGTGACGGTTTCAAAACAGAAAAATTTTCTGCTCCTCCGGTTTGAAAATTATTATGAAGGGAATCTGGAATATCAGGAGGGAAAACTGGTCACGACCAAAAAAGAGAAAGAATATCACGGGTACGGACTCAAAAGTATCCGCTATACGGTCAACAAATATGACGGTGCGGTCAGCATTGATACAAAAGAGAACTGGTTTGATTTAAAGATCCTGATCCCGATGAGAGAAAACTGATCTGTGGCAGACCTCTTTGATGCAGTCGTTTAAACAATAGGGAAGTATGTGAACGGTCGATCTGCGAGGCATTAAAAGCCGGATACCGGTTGATTGACACGGTGGAAGCATATGGAAATGAAAGAGCGGGCAGGCAATGACCTGGTAAAAAGAATCTTTTACGCCATGTTTTGTGTACAATGCATAAAAATATGGCGTTTATTTTGTCCAAAACTTCCAACATGCAAAACAGTTTATGCAAAAAAAGTGCAGATTGTGAAGATTTTTACCAAAGGACGTGTGGTATGGTAGGATACAGTTACAAGATCCGAAACGGATAAAGAAAACAAGGGAGGAAAATCCTCTGCTCGTCAGCAGATAAATTTTACATTGTAAAATTGCATTTTCCTTCGGAAAACAAGGGAGGATTTAGAAATGTTAGCAATTAACATGGATGACGTGATCAACGTTCTCAATTCCTGTAAGCCATACCTGATTGCGCTTGGCATTGCACTGGCAATCGCAATTATTGTAACTGTGGCATGCATGAAATTGAAGAAACCGGTAAAGAAACTGGTGAGAAAGGAAGCATGGATCGCATTCCTTATGGCAGCAGTTGTGATTATCAATCTGATCTGCTTTATTCCAATGTCAAGTATGATCTCACTTGCAATGGGAAATGGTACGATCACAGAGGAAACCTCAAATGAGGCAACAGCACTCTGTGAGGATATCGCAGACGAAGGTATTGTATTATTGAAAAATGAGGACAATATCCTTCCACTTACAAATACACAGAATATCAACGTGTTTGGATGGGCATCCACCAATCCTTGTTATGGTGGTACAGGATCCGGAGCATTATCCGATGCATATGAGACAACAACACTTCTTGGTGGTCTTGAGGATGCCGGATACAAGATCAATACGGAACTGACTGATTTTTACAAAGCATACCGTGAGGACAGACCGGAAGTTGGTATGTGGGCACAGGACTGGACATTACCGGAGCCGACAGCAGATTCTTACAGTGATGAACTGATCAACAATGCAAAAGAGTTTTCTGATACAGCAATGGTAGTAATTACCCGTGTTGGTGGTGAGGGAGCAGACCTTCCAACTGATGTAAGCAAAGTAACTTACACAGATAACTCTGAAAATTACAAAGATTTTGAAGCTGGTGAACATTATTTACAGTTAAGCCAGACAGAAAAAGATATGTTAGACCTTGTTTGTGCCAACTTTGACAATGTCGTTGTTGTATATAACGGTGCAAACACCATGGAACTTGGATTCTTAAATGATTATAAACAGATCAAGGGTGCAATCTGGTGTCCTGGAACAGGTCAGTCCGGATTTGAGTCTCTTGGCGCAGTCGTAGCCGGTACGGTAAATCCATCCGGAAAAACCAGCGATACATTTGTATATGATCTGACAGCAACACCGACTTATAACAACTTTGGAAACTTCCTGTATGACAATATGGATGAGTTTGCCGCTACATCCAAAAACTTCGGAACAGGCGAAGAAGAAGCAACAATTCCATCTTTTGTCAACTATGTAGAAGGCATTTATGTTGGCTATCGTTTCTATGAGACAGCAGCAGTGGAAGGACTCATTGATTATGATAAGACGGTTCAGTTCCCATTTGGATATGGACTTTCTTATACAGATTTTGAACAGAAGATGGGAGATGTTACCGTAGCAGACGGTAAAGTATCCTTTGACGTTACCGTAACAAACAACGGAACTGCCGCAGGAAAAGATGTGGTAGAGGTATATTACAATCCGCCATATACAAACGGTGGAATTGAAAAAGCATCTGCAAATCTGATCGATTTTGCAAAAACAGATGTGTTACAGCCGGGTGAATCCCAGACAATCAATGTAAGTTTCTCAGAAGAAGATATGGCTTCTTATGATACATATGGCAATGGATGCTATGTATTAGAGGCTGGTGACTATGAGATTTCTATCAACTCTGATTCACACAATACGATCGCATCACAGACCGTAAGTGTTGCAGATACCGTTGTATATGATGAGAATAATGCACGTTCTACCGATGATGTAGCTGCAACAAATCAGTTTGCATATGCAGAAGGCGATGTAACATACCTTTCAAGAGCAGATGGATTTGCAAACTATGCAAAAGCAACAGCAGCTCCTTCAAACTTTACATTAGCAGAGGATGAGAAAGCTGAGTTCTTAAATAACAGCAATTATGATCCAAACAATTACAACAATGATTCTGATGAAATGCCGACAACAGGTGCGAAAAACGGAATGACACTTGCTGATATGCGTGGTCTTTCCTATGATGATGAAAAATGGGATACACTTCTTGACCAGCTGACTGTTTCTGATATGGATACAATGATCGCACTTGGCGGATATCAGACATCTGCAGCATCAAGTGTAGGAAAAGTTATGACCGTTGACTGTGACGGACCTGCATCTATCAACAACAACTTTACAGGAACAGGCTCCATTGGATTCCCGTCCGCAGTTATGATCGCAAATACCTGGAACAAAGACCTTGCACTTTCCTTCGGTGAGAGCATTGGTAAGATGGCAGACGAAATGGAAGTATCCGGATGGTATGCACCAGCGATGAATACACACAGAAATGCATTTGCAGGACGTAACTTCGAGTATTATTCGGAAGATGGAGTTCTCTCAGGAAAAATGGCTGCAAACGCAGTGATCGGTGCTGAAAAATATGGTGTTTATGCATATATCAAGCATTTTGCATTAAACGATCAGGAAACAAACCGTACCGGAATGCTCTGTACATGGTCAAATGAGCAGGCAATCCGTGAAATTTACTTAAAACCTTTTGAAATCGCTGTAAAAGAAGGTGGAGCAAAAGCAGTAATGTCTTCCTTCAATTATATCGGTACACAGTGGGCAGGCGGAACATATCCGTTACAGACAACTGTCCTTCGTGATGAGTGGGGATTCCGTGGATTTGTATTAACTGACTACTTTGGTGTTTACGGATACATGGATTCTGATATGGGTATCCGCGGTGGTACAGACTGTATGTTAGTTGCATATGATACAGAGACAAACCATGTGACAGATACTACAAGCGCAACAGGTGTGAAAGCAATGCGTCAGGCATCCAAAAATATTATGTACACTGTTGTAAACAGCCGTGCATATGATCCTGAGAACTTAAAGACAGGTCTGATGAACTGGCAGATCATTGCAATCGTGATCGATATCATTCTTGGAGTACTGGTTATTTTCTTAGAAGTTCTTACCATCAAAAAATATAAAAAAGATGCCGCAGAAGAACCGGTAAAGACAGTAACTGAAACATCAGCAGAATAAAACAGGATTATGCAGAGGAACAACACATAGAGGTGAAAGCATAAATGAATGGTATAAAAAATCTATGGCAGAACTTTGCAGATAAGCATCCCGGAGCCTCCAAATGGATCCGGGAGGGCGGTCTGTTCGTGATCGTAAGTAACCTGATCACGGTATTCAAATATTTGATGTTATTGTTTCTGCCGCTTGCATTTGCAGGACTTCCAAATGTTGATTTTGGATTCCCGGGAATCGACATCACATTATTTGGAGAGACATTTAAATGGAACATTATCGGTTATGATGCCGCACATGGAGGACTCCCATATTTCTGTGCATACATGGTTGCCATGGTGATTGGAGAGTGTATCAATTTTCCGATCCAGAGAACCTTCGTATTCCGGAGTAAGGGAAATATCTGGTATCAGGCATTCTGGTATCTGATCGCATTCTGTATCGTGACCTGTATTGTAAACTCCATTAACTGTATCTGGGTAGCAGTAGCCGGTATGTTCGTGCCGGACTGGCTCTACAATATCGGAACAACCGTATTAAACGGTGGAGTTTCAATGGTCGTATTTTTCTTTGTAAATAAGATCATTTTCCCGGAAGGGGAAGCGAAAGCATAAAAAGTAGTATGTGAAAAACAAAATAAGCACATATAAAAAGCATGTTTTACGATTCAAAAGAATTGCAGAGCATGCTTTTTTTGTTGTATTTTAAATAGGAATAGGATTCACATATTGACAAATAAAAAAGAAATGTTTATATTTATAACAGTGTTATATAACACTGTTATAAATGAGTGGAGGAACCAGTGACAAAATCAGTAGAAGGAGTTTCAGAGAAAATCATAGCCTGTGCAAAGGAAGAATTTTTAAAAAAAGGTTATTCCGATGCATCCCTGCGGACGATCGCGGCAAAGGCAGGGACGACAACCGGATCGATCTATTCAAGGTTTCAAGATAAAGAAGGATTATTTTCTGCAATCGTAGAACCGGCAGCAGATCATCTGGTGCAGAGATTTCTGCATATACAGGAGACATTTCACGGGCTTGAGGAAGAACAGCAGCCGAAAGAGATGAAGCATTATGTGTCATCCGGCATGGTGGAGATGATCGATTATATTTATGACAATTTTGAAGTGTTTGAGCTTTTGCTGGATGCTTCCTACGGAACAAAGTTTCAGGATTTTGTGGAACGGCTTGTCGAGATCGAGACAGAATATACTTATAAGTATATGGACGTCATTCATTACCGGACGGAAGATGGCGAGGTGATCACCGAGGATTTTATCCATATCATGACGAGGGCATTATTTGAGAGTATGTTTGAGGTGGTACGCCATAAAATGACGAAGGAGAAGGCACTCCGTTATATGGATATGCTGGAAAAATACCATTATGGAGGCTGGAATGCAATTCTGAAATGGGAGTAAGAGATGGGCTGTACATTTCTGGTAACAGGATGACAGCCTTCTAAAAAAATCATTGGTTAGCGAAAACTAATTTAAAGTAGTGCTGTATAACAAGAACTAAAAATGGAAAGGGAGTCTTTGAGATGGAAAGTGATGCGAAGTTAAAAAAACAAAGTTCTTTGGCAAGGCTTTTTGAATATGCCGGGAATTATAAATATCTGACGATCCTGTCGTGGATATTTTCTGTGGTCAGTGCATGGATTGCACTGGTGCCGTTTTATTATATCTGGAAAGTGATAAAAGAAGTTTTAGAGGTGGCGCCTCATTATGAAAATGCAGGAAATATTGCAGATTATGGATGGCATGCAGTAGGATTTGCAATTTTATCAATGGCGCTTTACATTTGCGGGCTGATGTGTTCCCATTTGTCAGCATTTCATGTGCAGGCGAATATCCGTTCACAGTTGATGCACCATATTATGACACTGCCGATGGGATTTATGGACAGTGACGGAAGTGGTAAGTTCCGCAAGATCGTCAACGAGTCAAGTGAGGCAACAGAGACATATCTTGCACACCAGCTGCCAGATCAGGCAAGCGCGATCGCAACGCCGGTGGGACTTTTAGTACTGCTTCTGATGTTTGACTGGAGGCTTGGACTGTTGAGTCTGATCCCGGTGGCAGCGGCATTTTTAATTATGGGAAGCATGACCGGGCAGCGGATGAAGGATAAAATGACAGAGTATCAGAATGCGCTCGAAGAAATGTCGAGTGAGGCAGTTGAATATGTCCGTGGCATTCCGGTCGTAAAGACATTTGGTCAGACGGTATTTTCGTTCAAACGATTCCAGTATTCCATCGAAAAGTACGAGAAATGGACGATCGCTTATACAAAAGAACTGAGACTTCCGATGACGTTTTATACCATGATCATCAACGCAGCATTTGCTGTTTTGATTGCAGTTACTTTTTATGTGGTCAGCAGGGGCGGAGAAAATGACACGTTTTTATTAAATCTGCTGTTTTATATTATCATCACACCGATCATTACGGTTACATTAAATAAGATCATGTACGCAAGTGAAAATCAGATGATCGTAGAGGATGCGTTAAAGCGGATCGATGGTATTTTAGAAAAGAAACCACTGGCAGAAGCAGCAGAAAAAGCAGCTCCAAAAGATATGTCGATTACGTTTGACCACGTATCTTTCCGCTATGAGGATGCCGCAAAAAATGCCTTACATAACATCAACCTGGAAATCAGAGAGGGCGAACACGTTGCGTTTGTCGGACCGTCCGGTGGTGGAAAATCAACGCTTGCAAGCCTGATCGCGCGATTCTTTGACACGACAGAGGGACAGATCAAAATCGGCGGCGTAAATGTAAGGGACATTCCGTCGGAACAGCTTATGAACATGGTATCATTTGTATTCCAGGATAGTAAACTTTTGAAAATGTCCATTTATGACAATGTACGCATAGGCAGGAAAGATGCGACAAGAGAGGAAGTTATGGAAGCCTTGAAAAATGCACAGTGTGAGGATATTATCGGGAAACTTCCGGATGGAATTGACACTGTGATCGGGGCAAAAGGAACTTATGTATCCGGTGGTGAGGCACAGCGGCTTTCGATTGCAAGGGCAATGTTAAAAAATGCGCCGGTTCTGATCTTAGATGAGGCAACTGCATTTGCTGATCCGGATAATGAAGCGAAAGTACAGCAGGCATTTTCAAAATTATCTGAAGGAAAAACAGTGATCATGATCGCACACCGTTTATCTTCGGTTGTGGATGCCGACCGGATCTGTGTGTTAAAAGATGGAGAGATCGTTGAGTCAGGAACACATAAAGAACTGACAGAGATGACGGGGCTGTATGCGCATATGTGGAACGAATACAATAAATCTGTTCGTTGGAAAGTGGGGGAATAAAACATGTCATTCAAAGAAAAAATACAACATAAATACGCACTTTCAGATCAGGGTGCAAAGGATATGATAAAAGCATTTATTTCTGTCACGATATCAGATATTGTCCTGATGTTTCCGGTGGGGATGCTTTATTTTCTGGTAAAGGACTATATGGAGGGAACATTAAGTGGAAGAGGCAGTTTTTATATTGCAGGCTGTATCATTAGTCTGGCATTGATCGCAGCTACTACCTATATCCAGTACAATGCAACTTTTTTTGCAACTTATGTGGAGAGCGGTGTGAGACGTATCACTCTTGCGGAAAAATTAAGAAAAATTCCACTTTCTTTTTTCGGGAAAAAAGATCTTTCGGATCTGACTAGTACGATCATGGCAGACTGTGCAACCATGGAGACGGTTTCCTCCCATGTGATTCCGGAGCTGATCGGAGCATGTATTTCCACGGCACTTGTGGCATTAAGTCTCTTTTTCTTTGACTGGAGAATGGCACTTGCAGCACTCTGGGTACTTCCTGTTTCCTTCCTGATCGTTGGATGTTCCGGGAAGGTTCAAAACGGCCTGAGCAGAAAACAGATGAAACTGAAAATGGAATGTGCCGATGGGATTCAGGAAGGACTTGAGACAGTCCGTGATCTTAAGGCAAATAATGCGCAGAGCGAATATATGAAAGGACTCGACAGAAAGATCAGAGCAGTTGAAAAACATGCGATTGTGACAGAGCTCGGAATGGCTGTATTTGTGGCAAGTGCCCAGATGATATTAAAACTTGGGATTGCAACAGTTGCCCTGACGGGAGGTGTACTTCTTGCAAAGGGGAGCATTGACGTTTTGACATTTTTCACGTTTTTACTGGTTGTATCGAGAATTTATGATCCAATGCAGATTTCCCTGCAGAATTTAGCTGCGATGATCAATGCAAATATACAGAGTGAGCGTCTGGATGAGATTTTATCCCATGAGATCCAGACGGGAAGCACAAAACTCGATCATGACGGATATGATATTGTATTTTCCCATGTGGGGTTCTCATATGATAAAAAAGAAGCTGTCTTAGAGGATGTCACATTTACAGCAAAACAGGGAGAGGTAACAGCACTGATCGGACCGTCCGGTGGCGGAAAAACGACGGTATCAAGACTGGCTGCGAGATTCTGGGATATTGAAAAAGGAAAGATCACAGTAGGCGGTATGGATATCTCTAAGATCGATCCGGAAACACTGATGTCGTTGTATTCCATCGTATTTCAGGATGTTACACTTTTTAACAATACGATCATGGAAAATATCCGTATCGGCAGACAGGATGCGACGGATGAGGAAGTCATTGCCGCCGCAAAGTTAGCACATTGTGATGAGTTTGCAGAAAAACTGCCGGATGGATGGAAAACCATGATCGGTGAAAATGGTTCGGAACTTTCCGGTGGAGAACGTCAGAGAATTTCGATCGCAAGGGCATTTTTAAAGAATGCACCGGTTATTTTACTGGATGAGGCTACGGCATCACTGGATGTGGATAATGAAACGCTGATCCAGGAAGCATTATCAAGACTGATCCAGAATAAGACAGTACTTATCATTGCACACAGGATGCGCACAGTTGCAAATGCAGATAAGATCGTTGTATTAAAAGACGGGGTGGTTGCAGAGGAAGGCGCACCGGAAGAACTGTCCGCGAAAGAAGGAATCTATCATCATATGATAGAGACACAGGTGCAGGCGGCAGGCTGGGTACTGTAGCGTAATGGGACAGCAGAAACAGAGTGCATAAATAGATGCCAGTATGAATGATATAAAAAATTGAACTGATAAAAAATACCGCAAATGCGATCTTCACATCTGCGGTATTTTCAGGTTTTATCATTTATTTTTTCTTTTTCTTGCTTTTCTCTTTTTCAAGTTCAGTTTTTTCTTTTTCAAGCTCCTTATTTGCACGGACAGCTTTTTCTTTTAATTTGGTTCTCCAGCTCTTTTTACCTTCCGGTTTCTCAAGAGGTCCGCGTACACCGGTAACCTTTGTGATATAAATACCACTTACGGTAGCTTTTACTTCTTTCTTGATCGGTATGTAATCAAACACGGATTCATCTGCGATCAAAGACATAACTTTCGGTCCAACCTTTGCTTTTACGATCGGAAGTTTGGTACGGCGCATCATCTTTGGTGTCTGGTCGATCACAACCTGTGGAAGACCAGATTCGGTAATACGCATTCGCTTCTTATCTATGATCAGCATGGATACGGTCTGTGCGGCGGCTGCAAGCTGTTCATCCTGTTCGGCTTTCTTTTTCTGTGCTTTCTTCCCGAGAAAATAAAGGACAACAAGTCCGATGATTAAGACGGCTAAGATAACCAGTAATACGATAGTAACTGGGCTCATAAATAATCCTCCATATATTTACTTTTTAGAACAAAACTCAAAAAATATTGTAGCATTGATTTTTGGAAAAAGCAAGGTGTGTGTATGTTATATCTGTTTTTATACACTGGATTTTTTGTGCAAAACTTACAAATATCATTGGAATATCGGCTTTTTAATGACATTATAAGAACAGTATGCTAAAATCCAGACAAAGCATGATATTCTGAAATCATCTACATGGTTATAGACCATTCTTTTATCATAGTGAAAAATGTATAAAAAGTTATACATTCAACTTAAGAATTTCCAATGCTTTTATCATTCACACATATAAGCAGGGAGAATTCTTGAAAACCACGAATTGCTCCCGGATTAAACAAAGGAGGAGAAATGAATGGGGACGGTTGATATTGTAACAAAAGAGTATATGCGGGAGAATGCTATATTTGCAGATGCGTTTAATTATCTTATCTATGGTGGAAAAAAGGTGATCAATCCGGCAGGACTTACAGAGGTTGACACTGCTACATCGGCAGTGGGTAAAAAAGATGCACTGCAAAAATACCGTGATGTTTTAAAAGCAGCAGTCATCAAACAGGATGAAAAGATGTCGTATGTTTTATTAGGGGTTGAGAATCAGACAGATGTCCATTATGCAATGCCGGTCAGAAACGCTATCTATGATGCCTTACAATATGGAAAACAAGTGTCAGATATAGCGGCAGGGCACCGACGGAGCCAAAAAGATTA
>UMKA01028871.1_pt1 | contig 14545 bp, 15 predicted proteins | sample 1966211 | NCBI WGS metagenome assembly UMKA01 (sample SAMEA4836165, study PRJEB28245) | human gut metagenome | biome: gut microbiome; material: fecal sample | place: Denmark | collected 2008
ATGCCACCGATCCAGGTGGTGGCTGAAGTTTTCCATCTGCACCGGGTCCGTCCGGGCAATCTCGCCCCAGGTCTTCTGCTCCCAGACGCCCACGCAGATCTCCCGCAGGTCCCGCCGCCGGTGGAGCTCCAGTCCCTTGGGCCGGTAAATGGCGCTGGCGGTGGCGCAGGTGCGGTACAGGTCGCTGGCGTACACCGCGTCCACATGGATGTCCTGGAACCGGCGCTCCAGCGCCCGGATCTGGCGCCAGCCCCGGTCGGTGATGATGCTGTTGTATTGCCCCTGGGCAATGCGGTAAAGATTGCCCTCCGCTTCGGCATGGCGGATGAGATAGAGTTTGGTCATGGGTCTCTTCCTCTCCGGGCAGCCCGGTGCCCGTTTCATTTTGAACGGACACATTATAGCGCATCTAACATCTTTTGGCAAACAGCTTCGCGGTTTTTTCCCGGCTGCCGGGTCATACTAATGCCGTGCCGAAAAGGAGTTGACTGAAATGAGAACCGTATGCGCCGGATTTTGGGCCGGCATGGGTGCCGGTATGATGGCCGGTGCCGTCCTGGGAATGATGATGCCCTGCGGCAGGGACCCCATGAAAACACAAGTGGGGAAGAGTATCCACAAACTGGGTGTCGCTGTGGACCACGCCGTGGACAACATCGTTTCCGAGATGCGCTGAGGCGCAGAGCGGAGGGCAGATGCCCTCCGCTTTTTTCAAAAAAGTGCGAATTTAGGGTTGACTTTTCTATAATGTTTGCTATAATAATAACGCTGTCGCTTCCAAGCGGCATAAAAGTTCACCTGTTTTGATTCTTGACAGCTATGGAGAAGTCGCCTAGTTGGTCGAGGGCGCATGATTGGAAATCATGTAGGCCCCTAAAGGGTCTCGAGGGTTCGAATCCCTCCTTCTCCGCCAAAAGAAAGACACGCAATATGCGTGTCTTTCTTTTTTGTCTGCGCGCCTGCCGAAGTCCCGGCATCTCTTCTCCACCTGGCTGACAAAGGCAAAACGGGCTGGAAACAGCACTGTGTTTCCAGCCCCATTTTCAGCCCGTTTACCGTCATTTGCCGAGATAGCCTCCATCCACCGGGATCACCGCCCCGGAGAGATAATCTGAAGCCGCCGATGCCAGAAATACGGTTACGCCCTTCAAATCCTCCGGTTTTCCCCAGCGTCTCGCCGGGGTCCGCGCCGTGATCTCCTTTCCCGTCTGGCTGATCATCATGTCATGGCTCAGCTCGGTCTCCATAAATCCCGGTGCAATGGCATTGACCTGTATCCCGCAGGGCATCCACTCATTGGAGAGGGCCCGGGTCAGCTGTACCACGCCGCCTTTGCTGGCGGCATAGGCCGCCACAATGTGACCGCCCAGGAAGGAATTCATGGAGGCAATGTTGATAATCTTGCCGCTTCCCTGCTCAAGCATCACCCGGCCGGCCAGCTGGCACATATAGAACATGGCAGACAGATTGATGTCCAGCACATGCGCCCACTTTTCTGCCGGAAACTCTGCCGCCGGGCAGCGGAACTGGGTCCCCGCTCCGTTGAGCAGAATGTCCACCCTGCCTCCCAGACACTCCAGCGCTCGGGCAAATCCCTCTTCACGGGAAGATTTATCGGTCAAATCTCCGCTCACAACGTGATACCCGGATTCCGGGCTGCCGGTCACTTGGCGCATATGCTCCAGATTTTTTTCCGATCCGCCCAGCAAAACCACCTCTGCGCCGGCTTCATGCAGGGCCTGCGCCTGTGCGTAACACAATCCGGTCTCCCGGGACGCGCCTGTTACGATGGCCTTCTTTCCCGATAAGTCAAATAATTTCATAGGCATCTTACCCCAGCAGATTCGGCAAAAACAGGGTGATCTGCGGGATATAAGTGATTCCCAGCAGGCCAATGATCATCGTCAGAATCAAAACCCACGATTCTTTCAGGAAATCCTTAATGCTCACCTTGATAATCGAACAGGTCAGGAACATCAGCGTTCCGAACGGAGGCGTGATGCTGCCCATGGTAACGTTGACGCACATGATGATGCCGAACAGGATGGGGTCCACTCCCAACGCAGTCATCGTGGGGACCAGCAGCGGCGTCAGGATGATCAGGGCCGCCGTTCCTTCCAGGAACATGCCGACCACCAGCAGGAACAGGTTCACCAGCAGCAGCATCACATACTTATTGCTGGTAAGCGTCAGCAGCACCTCAGACAGCTGCGTGGGGATCCGTTCCCAGCTCAGGTAGTTGCCGAAAGAGGACGCCGCGCAGATAATCAGCATAACGCCGGCCGTGCTGGTGACACACTCCCGGATCATCTGGGGAATCATGCTGATCTTCAGCTCCCGGTAAATAAACATTCCCACAAAAATGCAGTAGAACACGCAGACCGCACCGGCCTCCGTAGCAGTGAAGACACCCATGCGCAGTCCCATGATGATGCCCAGCGGGATCAGCAGTGCCCAGAATGCATCCTTGAGCGTGGTGAAAATATCTTTCCACGCCATTTTGTAGTCTCTGGTTCCCACATATCCCTTTTTCTTGCCCACAAAGTGCACAGCGACCATCAGGCAAACCATCAGGAAAAGGCCGGGCCCATAACCGGCCAGGAACATCTTTGCCACGGAAACATTGGCCAGGCTGCCGTAGAGGATCAGGCAGATTCCCGGAGGGATGATCGGGGTCAGCACAGCGGACGCCGCCGTAACACCGGCGGAAAAGCCTTTGCTGTAACCGCGCTTGGTCATCTCAGGTACCAGCATTTTTGCTTCCATCGCGGCATCTGCATTGGCAGAGCCAGACACGCCGCCCATCAGGGCGCTGAGCACCACGTTGGACTGGGCCAGGCCGCCGATCATGCGTCCGGTGAGCATATCGGCCACATTCATCAGCCGGCTCGCAATGCCGGAGTAGTTCATGATAACGCCCACCGCCACAAAAAACGGCACGGCCAGCAGCGTAAATGACTCTCCCTGGGCCACCATCTTCTGAAAAATCATGTAGGGCGCCAGCGTATCATTGCAAAACACGAAATAATACAGCACCGACAGCATCAGAGAGTATGCGATGGGAATGTTGCAGACAAACAGCACCAGCAGGAGGATCAGGGGCATAAAGTTCATAGCATCATTCCTCCTTGTCGTTCTCTTCCGCGCCAGAGCGGAGGGCCTTCACATCCTCGATCGTCCGCTTTACTGCGTAATACGCCATAAAAGCAAAGCTGATGGCCACCGGGATATCATAAACGGTATAGGGCAGTTTCAAAGAAAGGGAGCTTTTGTTCGCCGCACTCATGGCAAAAATCCAGCCCAAAACTCCCAACACAATGCAGATCACGATCTGCAGCGCATCCAAAATCAAATTTGCGTACTTTTCCGCGCGGGGCGGCAGAAGCGAAACCAGCACATCCATGCCGATCAGTCCGCCCCGTTCTTTATAGCACACGGCCGCACCGATGAAAATCGTCCAGATAAAACCGATCGCGGCGACTTCTTCCGTCCACACCAGGGACTTGCCAGTTGTAAACCGCAGCACCACATTGGCAAAGACAACTGTGATCATGATTGTAAAGGCAATGCCTGCAATCAGTTCTGGCACATGTGATGCAATCCATTTTCCACGCTTCAAAACAAATCTCCTTTCCCATATCCCCAGGCGGCTATGCCGCCTGGGGACTGCTCATTCAGTGGGAACGCGATAATCCCTCTCAGCCGTTGATAATCGCGGACACGGTGTCATACAGTCCGTCGGACCAGTTGGAGATCGAATCATAGACGGAACGGGTCGCCTCAACAAATGCCTCGCGGTCGCAGTCATAGAAGGTGACGCCCTCGACTTCCAGCTTGCTTCTGAAGTCGCTCTCGTCTGCCGTCACCCGCTCAATGGTGGTAGGAGCCATGTTGGCGATCTCTTCCACCAGGATCTGCTGATACTCCTCCGGCAGCGTGTTGAAGTAATCGTTGGACATGTTCACGCTCCAGATGGCCATGATATGGTCCGTGAGGGTGATGTTCTTGCAGACCTCATAGATCTTGGAGCTGTACAGGGTGGACAGCGGAGCCTCGCAGCCCTCGCACACGCCCTGCTGCAAAGCGCTGTAGACCTCGCTCCAGTTCATCTGGGTTACGGTGGCGCCCATTGCCTCCATCATGCCCACCCGCGTCTCGGAAGAAGCGGAACGGATCTTCATGCCGTTGAGATCCTCGGGAACGGTAACGCCCTTATCCCCGGAGTAGGTCAGTTCTCTCGCGCCGAAGTACCAGCTCATGCCAAGGTTTTTGATTCCCTGCGCTTCCAGCTGGGTGCGCATATCCGCCATCCAGTCGGACTGATCCACCTTGGCAAATTCACTGGGATCGGAAAACAGGAAGGGGCCGTCCAAAATTCCCAGATCGGGGACATAGGCAGTCAGGAAGTCCGGCGTTCCGAAGGAAATGACATTCGCGCCCTGGGCACACAGCTCCAGCGCATCCGTATCCGTTGCCAGTTCTCCGTTGGGGTAGTTCTCCAGGATCAGACCGCCGTTCGTCCGCTCCTTCACTTTCTCCGCCATCTCCTGGGCGCACTTGGCGACCGTCTCATCACCGGAAATGGTATAGGTCATCTTCAGGGTATAGACTTCATCCGGGGCATCGCCACCCACAGTGTCTCCGCCGGAGGTCTTCCCATCGCCGGAATCACCACAAGCAGCCAGGGACAGGCACATCATCATCGCCAGAAGAAGAGACATCATTTTTTTCATTATAGAAACTTATTAGATGGTGTATCACCAGAAAACCAAGTAAAATCAAAGGGAGCAGAGGTAGTTAGAAGTAGTTAAAAGCGGGAAAATGTAGGTAATTCACACATTATCCCTACACTACTTCTATACCTCTGCTCCTATACTTTTATGCAGATTATGCATCAGTAGATTGAGAAGGTATCTTGGCCGGTACATGCCTGTTGTAGTAAGCGCTGTAATCGGTATAAGTGCGTTTTCTGTTTTGGAACCAGAGCAGGTACTTTGGTGTCAGCGACTTCTCGGGTGTTTTATAGAATGTCGTATAATCAGTCATGACAGACAGCGTCCTTTCTCACAAAAGATATCGATTCGAGTAGAGGGATGTTTGGGGTATCTCTCTCAAACCACTATATCACTTGGGTTTGTGCTCGGTCAAGGTATCTTCTCAATCTACTGGTTATCGGAAAGACATCTTGAAACGGAAGAAAAAAGTCAACCGCCCGGTACTGTGAATACTGAGCGGCTGACAAATAAGAAATTTTTACGCTTGCCATGCGCAAGCCCGACACGCTATTTTATTTTTTCAATCTCTTCTTTCAGCCACTCGAATTCGCGCTTGGTATATACCTTCTCGGTAATGTCGGAGATCTTATGGCCGACCATGTATTTGATGGCATACTCGTCCACACCATAGCGTTTGGCAGAGGTGACGAAATGGGTACGGCCGTCGTGAGGGCGGTGGTTCGGATTCAGGCTGAGTTCATCCCGGATGCGCTCAAACGCCTTTTGATACCGGGCGTAGGTCAGTCTGATATTTTTCTTCTTTCGGCTATTGGGGTCGACCCAGTTGAGCAGGTAGGGACTGTTCAGCTCGGCGGCCTCTTTATATTTTGCCTCGACCAGGGGGCGTATCTTGGAATGGATTGGGACAACTCGGTCTGTGCCAGCGTCCGTTTTCATGCCGCCCTGGAAAGTGCCGTTTTCCAAGTCTACATCCTTCAGCTCCAGCAAGCCCAGCTCCTGCGGCCGCCAGCCGGAGTAGCATTGGATCAGGAGAATGTCAACGCCGTTTTTCTTCCCAAGGTTTTCCCAAAGCAAGCCCATCTCGTCGTCTGTAAACGGGATATGGCTTTTCTCCACAGTCTGGATCTCCTTGATGAGTTCGTCCGTCAGCTTGAAAGTTCGGGAGTAGTTCCGATCCACCAATTCATATTCCACCGCGTAATCCAGCATTAGGTTGAACAAGGACTTGATTTTGTTCTTCATGGTGGCAGTCGGACGCTGCTCTTTTGCCGAAACAGCGATGGGAAACGGTGTTCGACCGGCGGGATATTTGATGCGCCAAATCCGCAGCCCCTATTATGGAAAGCCAATGCTGATATGAAAGGGGTTAAGGAGCATGGACGAGATGAAATTGCTATCGAAATTCACGACAGGAATCGTTTCCAAACTGGCAGAGGTGGTTTTGCACAAGAAATTGGGTGTTGATGCGGACATCGCACTCAATGAATTGCAGGTCACCGTTGTCGATGGGAAAACGCATATCCATCTGGATTTGGATGCGGAACTCAGCAAAGAAGAATTGACCAGACTTCTGAAACACATTGGGATTTGAGGGAAGGAGCCGTTAAATGCGGCTCTTTTCCTTTTTCCGCAAAATTTGCATCTCCTATTATGGAAAGGATGATTAGCTCGGTTGGTAGAGCATCGCCACAAAATGGCGCTTGTCGCCGGTTCGAGTCCGGCATCAGCCTCTCTCACTTTTGGAGCCTATCGGGGCTCTTATATTTTTGAAAGGGGATGACAAAAGCATGAAAGCGGAGGTCGGATATCAGGACATCGTCATGGGAGCGTTTATCGAAGATCTGATCGACAGCATCAAGTGGAACATGAAGTCCGTCAGGATAAACGACCCGTACTTCCAGCAGCTCAGCGTTGAAAAATTTACGCTGGAACCCTTGCTCCGGGAGATCGAGGAACAGCCTGATACTTCTCCCATCATCGTGGTGGCAAGGTTCACAAGCAGAATGGCCCATTCCGTGAACCAAAGCAACGATCCCGATTGCACATTTTCAATATCCAGAGACGCCGCCCAGTCCATTCTCGACGGGCTATATTTTGACGGTTGAAAGGAGAAAAACCGAAATGAAACCCAAGCGCAATCTGGCCAATCAAGCTGTCCGAAAATTAAAACGGGCCTCCCCTGCCATCCTGGCTTGTTTCAGCGCAGCCGGGGTAGTCGTCACTGCTGTATTGGCGGTGAAAGCTACGCCGAGAGCGGTAGACCTGATACGGGCGGACAGCCGGACAAACCATGACGGCGATCCTTATGCCGCCACCAAGACAGAGATGGTCAAATCCGCATGGAAATGCTATGTACCCGCTGTGACGATGGGTGCGGCGACGATTTTCTGTATTTTCAGCGCCAATGCAATCAGCCGGAAACAGCAGGCATCCCTGATGAGCGCCTACGCTCTGGTCAGCCGGCAGTTCCGGGAGTACAAGAGCAAAGTGACGGAGTTCTATGGAAAAGAGGCCCACGAGAAGATTATGCGGTCTCTCGCCGTAGAGAAAGCCAAAGACATCCATATTACGGCACCGAACATATTTTCCAATTCTTCGCTTGATTTCGAGGGTGCGGACGAGGAGGAGCGGCTGTTCTATGATAGCTTCTCCGAGCGATATTTTCAATCCACGATCAGCCGGGTATTACAGGCAGAGTACCATGTCAACCGCAACTTCGCGCTGATGGGCGGCTTCGTGGCGCTCAATCAGTTCTACGAATTCCTCGGGATTGAACCGAAGAAAGAACTATCCGAATTTGGCTGGTGGGTCGATGATGAGCTCTACTGGATAGACTTTAGCCATACCCGAGCTATGGTGGATGATGGATTGAGCGGAGAGGTCGAATGCTGGATTATCGAAATGGACTGGCTCCCCAGCAATAAGGAGCCGGACTGATCCGCCAAAACTACAATGCCTATTATGGAACGATACAACGAAGGAGGTTGCTTTATGGAAAAGAAACAGATTTTCAAACTCATTTCCCTGGCGGGGCTTGCGCTGGGCGGCATTGGAACACTGCTGTCCGGATGGGCCGACGACCAGGAGCAGGATGCGATCATCGAGGAAAAAGTCAATGAAGCGCTTGCCAATCGCGGCATCGAAGAAGCGGAAGAGTCCTAACAAGGGCTCTTCTCTTTTTGGAGGTGCCTTAAATGAACGATGCAGCGGTACGAACCATTATTGAATATCTGGAGAATTCAGATGCGCCGGAATTATATTGGCCGCAGCAATGGTTCGAGGAGGTGTGCTTTTCTCGCTGGGCGGCCGAAGAGTTGATCAACGCGATTTTGGATCACCCCATGGCTCCGGCAGAGGACACCATCGAAGAATTCATCATCAAGATGGAGGTTTATGCTTCCATGTCAGAAGGCCGCGACTGTGGGCGGATATTTTCCATCGCAGCGGAAACGGCAACAGAAATTTTGGAATTGATTTGAAAGGAGCCCTTTATGGTAGAACTTGTGATTTTGTCGGTGTTTCTGCTGATGGTTTCCCAGGTATTCTCGAAGAATCCATTGGACCGCCGGTTGACTGCGGGGTCCGCCCATGCGGTGCTGTATCCAGGCTGTCCGCCGGCGTCAAAATACAAAGTCTTTTGGATGTCTTCTGAAAGCGCATACTGCATAAAGTCCGTTGCTTCCGTCAGATGCCTGCACCGGGCGGAGATCGCCAGCCCCGTGCCGCCAAGGGTGGTTTTCAACAATCCATCCTGAAACGCAACCACATTCGCCGCCTTGAGCACATGGCGGCTGTATCCGGGTCGGAAGTAATTGACATATCCAAAGACAAAGGGACAATAGCCGTATTCTTCGCTGTCTCCGCTCATCAGTTCATGCACTTCAATGGGATTGATCCGGAAGATCAGCTCCGGACAAAGGCTTGTCAATTCCCGCTGACGTTCCAACGCCTCTTCCGCGACCTCTCTCGGTGCGATCTCTTCTTCCAGATACAGGCGGTCTTCCCCACCTGCAATGGTGGCGCAGAACATGAAGAAATCCAGCAGCGTATACAGCGGGGCCGCCGCCAGAATGGTGTGGCCCTTCCCGGCCACTGTTAAAAGTTCCTCCCAGGTTGTGGGAACCGGCGTGTCCAAGCGTTCCATGACATCCGGCCGGTAAACCGCGATGGGCGTCGCCGCGTCGATCGGCAGCGCAAGCTGATGTCCGGCGATGGTATAGCTCTCGTAGGACCGCCCGGCGCTGTGAGCTGCCTGATCCTGCAGAAATGCCCGGGGCAGCAGTCCCTCCAGCGGGAGCACCACGCCCGACGCCAGTCCAAATCCGGTCCAGGGGTGATCGATTACCAGAAAGTCATATCGCTCGGCCAACTGATTGACCGGCTGATTCTCAAAGTCCGCCAGGGAGCGCTTTTCCCAGGTAATGCGCACATTCGGGTGAAGCTCTTCATACCGCTGCGTTACGGCTACAATCGGCGAATATCCCCTGCTGTGCGCCCAGGTCATTCCGGTCAGCTCAACTGCCATTGCTCTTCCTCCGCTTCAAGTCTGCCATCTGTCCGGCGGATGGCGACCGCATTCTTAATTGGTATTCTGGTACTGAGGACTTTGGTAGCACCAGATTCCAATCAAATTGTAATGGTTGCACATTGTTTTGTCAATCCTCATTCCGCAAATTATACACAGTTGTAGTCTGTCAACCTATCTAAAGTTTTTCAGACTCTTTTGGGCGGTTTGCTGCGTAACCGTTTTCTGGATGCTTCCTCCTTTGACAATGTACAAGTTTGTGTTATACTTTTCTTAAAAACACTGGGAATTGGAAATATTTTCTGATTGCACAGCATTAATTCTAGGTGGTGAATAACCATGGCACTTCAATTTGAAACTCTCAACAAAGTGACTCTGACAGAACAAGTCATGCAGCAGCTTGCCACCAAGATCATCAGCGGTGAGCTCAAACCCGGTGAACGGCTCCCTGCGGAGCGGGAGCTTTCTGAAATGCTCCAGGTCTCCCGCAGCCGAGTGCGGGAGGCTTTGCGCGCTCTTTCGCTGATTGGATTTGTCACCATTCGGCCGGGCGGCGGGACCTACGTGGGAAACCGCATCGATCAAATGCCTGAAGAGACGATCATCTGGCTGTTCCGTCAACAGGTGAGCAATTACAGCGAAATCTACGAGGCACGCCGCCTGATTGAGACCGCTGTCTATGACGCCTGTTTCCGTCATCGGACGGAAGAGATCACCTCCAATATCCGCAAATGTGTAACCCACCTGGCGCAGGCATACGCCAACAACGCCTCCGCGGAGGAATTCAATCAGCTCCTGGAGGATGAGGATATTTACGTTGCCAAGAATTGCGGGAATGAAGTTTTTTACAAGTTGATGCAGACCATCATTCTTCTGCGGAGAGAGGCTGCGCTGAAAATCTGTGAATCTCCTTACAACCGCAAAACCTCTGTGGAAAAGCGGAAAAATGTGGCATTCGCCTTTGAGTGCGGCGACCACAAAGCATTTTTAAAGGCCATCAACGCATTTTTCGATGAATCCGTCAAGGATTTCACCTTTGACCGCTGAGGCATTTTCCCGGCGGAGAGGACCCTCTCTGTTCACACAAGACGATTGTGCGCTCCTGCTGAAAATCCGCGTTTTCAGCAGGAGCGCACAATCTCTGCCGCTTCGGTTGAATCCGGGATCCTGCGCACAGACTTTCCCGGAAAAGCAGGTTGCAGGAAGCGGAGAAGTGTGAGAAAATAGCATCGGAAATTTGCTGCGGCAAACTTGCTCCGCCCACAGCGCAAGGCCGCCCGGGACTGGTTTTGTATCCGCGAACGGTCTCAGGGGCCCCGCTACCGGTTAAGCGCACATTCCACATCTCTTACCGGAAAGGAAGAACTTGTATGAAGTATGATTTTGACCAGATCATTGACCGCTCCCGCAACCACTCCGCCAAGTACGACGAGCGGAAGAAGAAATTCGGCACTGACGACGTGATCCCCCTGTGGATCGCGGACATGGACTTCAAGACCGCCCAGCCCATCATCGATGCCCTGACTGCCCGGGCCCAGGAGGGCATCTGGGGGTACACCGCCCGGCCGGAGAGCTACTTTGAGGCCATCCGGGGCTGGCAGAAGCGCCGCAACGGCTGGGACATCGACCCCAAGCTCATGAGCTTCAGCCTGGGCGTGGTCCAGACCATTAGTGCCATGGTGAAGCTCTTCACCCCGGAGGGCGGCAGCGTGCTGATCCAGACGCCGGTGTACTCCGAGTTTTACGATATGGCCGAGGCCTGGAACCGGAAGGTACTGGAAAACCGCTTCCTGGAGCACGACGGCAAGTGGAGCGTGGACTGGGCCGACTTTGAGGAAAAGCTCCAACAGGCAGATCTGTTCCTGCTCTGCTCCCCCCACAATCCCCTGGGCATCGTCTGGGAGGAGGCGGAATTGCGCCGGATGATGGAGCTGTGCCTGAAGCACCATGTCCTGGTGATGTCCGACGAGATCCACTCCGACCTTATTTTCCACGGCAAAAAGCACATCCCCACCGCCACCCTCTCCCCGGAGATCGCGGCCAACGTGGTCACCGGCATCTCCGGTACCAAGACCTTTAACCTGGCAGGCCTTCAGGCCAGCACCGTGGTCTTTCCCGACGCCCACAAGAAGCAGGTCTTTGACCACTACTGGCAGTGCATGGACATCCACCGCAACAACGCCTTCTCCCTGACTGCCATGGAGACGGCCTTCAACGAGGGCGAGGAGTGGCTGGAACAGCTCCTGCCCTATCTCTCCGCCAACTTCGACTATGTGGTGGACTACTGCCGCACCCGTATTCCCCAGATCAAGACCTTTGCCCCCGACGCCACCTATCTCATGTGGCTGGACTGCCGGGAGCTGGGCCTGAGCAACCAGGAGCTCCACGACTTCATGATCCAGAAGGCCAAGCTGGGCCTCAACGACGGCTGCTCCTTCGACCGTCAGCTCAGCGGCTTCATGCGGCTCAATGCCGCCTGCCCCCGGGCCACCCTGGAGCAGGCCATGGCCCAGCTGGAAGCTGCCGTCAAGGCGCTGTGACCGCCCATTTTCCCATTTTTATCAACAAACGCCCCGTTCCCGAGAAGGGAACGGGGCGTTTTTACCGGGAGCAGCCAGAAAACCGGGCGGCAGCCGCCGGACTTTTCCACAGGTTCCACCGGCGGTTGTGCAAAAAAACAGGGGCGGGAAATTCCCGCCCCTGTTTTTTAATAAAAGGACTTGCATCATAGACGCATGCCGTGATGTACGGCTCAGTTGTCCTCCGCCATCTTGCGGTACTTCTCGTAACGCGCCTTGACGTCGGCAACGGTCTTGGCATACAGGGCGTCGGCCTTCTCGGGGAAGTTGTTCTTCAGAGAAGCGAACCGGTTCTCGCCCATCAGGTAATCCATGAGCTTGCTGGTATCGGGCTCGGGAGAATCCAGCTGGAAGGGATTCTTGCCCTCGGCGATCCGGCGGGGATCATAGCGGTACAGCTGCCAGTAGCCGCACTCCACAGCCTTCTTCATCTCGTTCTGAGAGCAGCTCATGCCGGCCTTGATGTGCTGTTCCAGGCAGGGGCAGTAGCAGATGACGATGGAGGGGCCGGGATAGGCCTCAGCCTCACGGATGGCCTTCAGGGTCTGGGCCTGGTCAGCGCCCATGGCCACCTGGGCCACGTACACATAACCATAGGTCATCATGATGGCGCCCAGGTCCTTCTTAGCGATCTGCTTGCCGCCGGCGGCGAACTTGGCCACCGCAGCGGTAGGCGTGGACTTGGAGGACTGTCCGCCGGTGTTGGAGTAGACCTCGGTATCCAGGACCAGCAGGTTGACGTCGCGGTTCTGCGCCATGACGTGGTCGATGCCGCCGAAGCCGATGTCGTAGGCCCAGCCGTCGCCGCCGATGGCCCAGATGGACTTCTTGGCCAGATACTCCTTGTTGTCCAGGACGAACTGCACGTCCTCGGTCTTCTCAGCCTTCTCCAGAGCAGCGATCAGCGCGTCGGAGACGGCGCGGGACTTCTCCTTGTCCATCCAGTTGTTCTGGTAGTCGTCGATCTCGTTGACGGCCACGCCGGCATCCTTCAGGGTTTCCAGACGGATCAGGATCTCCTTGCGGATGGAATCCTGGGCGTGGAAGAAGCCGTAAGCGAACTCAGCGTTGTCCTCGAACAGGGAGTGCTCCCAAGCGGGGCCGCGGCCGCAGCTGTCCTTGCAGTAGGGCAGGATGGGGGCGCCGCCGGAAATAGCGGAGGAGCAGCCAGCGGCGTTGCCGATGTACATGCTGTCGCCCACCAGCTGGCTGACCAGCTTGATGTACGTGGTCTCGGCGCAGCCGGCGCAGGCCGCGGAGAACTGGAAGTAGGGCTTTGCGAACTGCATGGACTTGACGTTCTTGCTGCTGATGATGTCCTTCTTCAGGTAGGCGTCGTTCATAGCAACCTCGTCGAAGTTGGTCTGCTCGGGCTTCATCTCTTCGAAGGGCGTCATGACCAGAGCGTCGGCGCTCTTCTCGTTGGAGTTGGCGGGGCAGACGGTCAGGCACACGCCGCAGCCCAGGCAGTCATAGGGAGAGACCTGCATCCGGAAGGAGTAAGCAGGCACATCCTTGCCCAGACCCTTGGCGGGCACGGTCTCGAAGGAAGCGGGCACCTTGGCCTTCTCTTCCTCGCTCAGCAGCACGGGACGGATCGCCGCGTGGGGGCAGGCCATGGAGCAGCGGTTGCACTGGATGCAGGCCTCTGCGTTCCACTTGGGCACCTTGGTGGCAACGCCGCGCTTGGAGTAAGCGGAAGTGCCGTTCTCCCAGGTGCCGTCCAGCACGCCGTGCTTCTTGAACACGGACACGGGCAGCTTGTCGCCCTGCTGACGATCCATGGGGAGGACGATGTCCTTGACGAAGGGAGTGGCGTTCTTGGGCTCCACCACGGGGGTATCCGCAGCGTCAGCCCAGCTGGCGGGAATCTCCACTTTCACAGCCGCGCTGATGCCGGCGTCCACGGCGGCGTTGTTCTTGTCCACGATGGACTGGCCGGCCTTCTTGAAGTAGGAGTTATAGTTGTTCTTCTTCATGTCCTCCACGGCCATGTCCAGGGGAATGACCTTGGTCAGGGCGAAGAAGGCAGCCTGCAGGATGCTGTTGGTACGGTTGGCGCCGAGGCCCACGGACACAGCCAGCTTGGAAGCATCGATGATGTAGAACTGGGCGTGCTTGCGGGCCAGGTCACGCTTCATCTTGCCGGGCAGACGCTCCTCCAGCTCCTCCACGCTCCAGGGGCAGTTGAGGAGGTAGGTGCCGCCTTCCTTCAGATCCTCAGTGGTGTCATACTTGTTGACATAGGTGGGGGCATGCACCGCCACGAAGTCCGCAGAGGACACCAGATAGGTGGAACGGATGGGCTGGTCACCGAAGCGCAGGTGGCTCTGGGTCAGGCCGCCGGACTTCATGGAGTCATAGGAGAAGTACGCCTGGGCATACTTGTTGGCCACCAGGCCGATGGTGGAGATGGCGTTCTTGTTGGCGCCCACGGTGCCGTCGCCGCCCAGGCCCCACAGCTTGCAGGAAACCTCGCCGGGATGGGGCATCTCCACTTCCTTGTAGTCCAGGGAGGTGTAGGTCACGTCGTCCACGATGCCGATGGTGAAGTTGTTCTTGGGCTTATCCTGCTTGAGGTTGTCGTACACGGCGATGATCTGGCCGGGGGTGGTGTCCTTGGAGGACAGGCCGTAACGGCCGCCCACCACCTGGATGTCGGTTCTGCCGGCCTGGTTCAGGGCGGTCACCACGTCCAGATACAC
>UMKA01020200.1_pt1 | contig 14542 bp, 8 predicted proteins | sample 1966211 | NCBI WGS metagenome assembly UMKA01 (sample SAMEA4836165, study PRJEB28245) | human gut metagenome | biome: gut microbiome; material: fecal sample | place: Denmark | collected 2008
AGAATCCCATTTTTTCAGCTTTGGCGATCACATCTTCGATCGAACCGACACCACGGAAAGCATCCTCTGGCAAGTGGTCATGCTTCCCATCCAAAATTTCCTTAAAGCCACGAACAGTTTCAGCAACCGGTACATAAGAACCTGGTTGACCAGTAAATTGTTCCGCCACGTTAAAGTTTTGAGACAAGAAGAATTGGACACGACGGGCACGAGCCACCAAGGTCTTTTCATCATCAGACAATTCATCCATCCCCAAGATAGCAATGATATCTTGCAATTCGTGGTAACGTTGAAGGACGCGTTTGACCTCAGAAGCCACTGCATAGTGCTCTTCTCCAACGATATCTGGGGAAAGGGCACGCGAGCTTGATGCCAATGGGTCCACGGCAGGGTAAATCCCTAATTGAACCAATTTACGCTCCAAGTTGGTCGTAGAGTCCAAATGGGCGAAAGCTGTTGCTGGAGCAGGGTCTGTATAGTCATCGGCTGGCACGTAGATGGCCTGGATTGATGTAACAGAACCTTTCTTGGTTGAGGTAATCCGTTCTTGCAATTGACCCATTTCAGTTGCCAAGGTCGGTTGGTAACCAACGGCAGAAGGCATCCGTCCCAAAAGGGCTGATACTTCTGATCCGGCTTGGGTGAAACGGAAGATATTATCGATAAACAAGAGAACGTCTTGACCTTCCACATCACGGAAGTATTCCGCAATGGTCAAACCAGTCAAGGCTACACGCATCCGTGCTCCTGGTGGTTCGTTCATTTGTCCAAAGACCATGGCTGTTTTTTCGATAACGCCAGATTCCTTCATTTCCCAGTACAAGTCATTCCCCTCACGGGTCCGTTCACCAACCCCGGTAAAGACGGAGATCCCACCGTGCTCTTGGGCAATGTTGTGGATCAATTCTTGAATTAAGACGGTCTTCCCAACTCCGGCACCACCGAAGAGGCCGACCTTCCCACCTTTCAGGTAAGGGGCCAAGAGGTCAATGACCTTGATCCCTGTTTCAAGAATTTCTTCTGAAGTAGAAAGCTCATCAAAGGATGGAGCTTTTTTATGAATGGATTCACGAGGAGCATCTTCTGGAAATGCTTCTTCCAAGTCAATGGTATCTCCCAAGACGTTAAAGACCCGTCCAAGAGTTTCTTTTCCGACAGGTACAGAGATTGGACGACCAGTGTCCAATACTTCCATCCCACGAGTCAAGCCATCTGTTGATTCCATGGCAATGGTGCGAACGACACCATCCCCAAGTTCAAGAGCTACTTCAAGAACGACTTTTGATTTTTGTTGGTCATTTTTATAGACTACAAGCGCATTATTAATCTCAGGGAGTTTATCGCCCGCAGCAAAAGCTACGTCAACGACAGGACCTACAACCTGAGAAATTTTGCCTAAACTCATGTCATTCTCCTATTCTATTAAGTTTCTAAGCTTAGTCATACATATAAGCAAGCTTATTTTTGTATTGTTAAAATGTGCATCGAATCAACTACTCAAGCGCACTCGCTCCTGCAACAATTTCCGTAATTTCTTGCGTAATGGTTGCCTGACGAGCTCGGTTGTATTGAATGGTCAATTCATCAATTACCTTCTTGGCATTGTCTGTTGCTGTTTGCATGGCCATCATACCGGCAGCATTTTCAGCTGTTTTGGCATCAACGATGGCTCCATAAATCATACTTTCAGCAAACTGTGGAAGCAATTGATCCAAAATCGCATCTCGGTCTGATTCCAACTCCAGATTCAAGATATAATCTTCATCTGCTTCGTTGGGGTCCAAGTCAATGATCGGAAGCATTTGCTCAACCCGCAATTGACTGGTCAAACTATTGACGTGGTGGTTATAACAGACATACAATTCATCAAACAATTCATTTTGATACATTTGGACTGTCTTGTTAATGATCTTCCGCACTTCATCAAAGCTTGGTTGATCAGCTAGGCCACGTAGTTCATAAACCGGCTGGATGCCTCTTGCTCTAAAGAAATCTGCCCCAATACTTCCAATACAGATGACTTCGAAATCCTCACCCGTTGGATGGTATTCTTCCTTCAATTCCATGACAGACTTGAGAATAGAGGCGTTGTATCCTCCCACTAGTCCACGGTCAGAAGTGATGACAATATAAGCAGACTTTTTGACAGGCCGACTCTTTAAAAATGGATGGTACTTAGACTTATCATTCTCAGCCTCATGTCCATGTAAGAGGTCGGTCAATAGCTTACGAACCTTAGATGCGTAAATTTGGAAGTCCTTGGCAGCTTGCTCAGACTTCCCAAGTTTGGCAGCAGATACCATCTGCATAGCATTTGTAATTTGACTGGTATTCTTTGTCGATGCAATTTTATTTTTGATATCATTTAAAGAAACTGCCATCTGCCACTCCTATTTCTATTTGAAACTTGATTGGTTGACAAAGTCAGTAATCACTGCATCCATTGTTTCTTCACTTGGAAGATCTTTGGTCGTCCGAATGGTTTCAAAGATTTCTGGATGATGCACTTCTACAAAGGCAAACAATTCCTCTTCAAAGCGAAGGATATCATCAACAGGTACACTATCCAAGAATCCATGTGTCAAAGCATACAAGATGACTACCTGTTTTTCGACAGTTAATGGTTCATGGACTGGTTGCTTCAAGACTTCTACTGTCCGGCGACCACGGTTCAACTTAGCTTGAGTAGCGGCATCCAAGTCACTACCAAACTTGGTGAAGGCTTCCAACTCACGGTAAGAAGCTAGGTCAATACGGAGAGTCCCCGCAACCTTCTTCATAGCCTTGATTTGGGCTGATCCACCAACCCGTGACACAGATGATCCTGCGTCAATGGCTGGACGAATTCCTGAGTTAAAGAGGCTATCTTGCAAGAAGATTTGGCCATCTGTGATCGAAATTACGTTAGTCGCGATATAAGCAGAAATATCCCCTGCTTGTGTCTCAATGATTGGAAGCGCAGTAATGGAACCACCACCCAATTCATCCGATACTTTCGCAGAACGTTCCAATAAACGGCTGTGAAGGTAGAAAACATCCCCTGGGAAGGCTTCCCGTCCTGGCGGACGACGAAGAAGAAGAGACAATTCACGGTATGCAACGGCTTGTTTAGACAAATCATCATAGACGATTAAAACGTGTTTGCCATTGTACATGAACTCTTCGGCCATAGCAACCCCTGCATAAGGTGCAAGGAACAAGAGTGGAGATGGTTGTGAGGCTGATGCCGTCACCACAATGGTGTAATCCATGGCTCCATACTTACGAAGTGTTTCTACTTGTGTCCGAACCGTTGATTCTTTTTGTCCAATTGCTACATAGATACAGATCATATCTTGATCCTTTTGGTTCAAGATAGTATCGATGGCAATTGAGGTTTTTCCTGTTTGACGGTCTCCGATGATCAATTCCCGTTGGCCTCGTCCAATCGGAACAAGGGCATCAATGGCTTTCAAGCCCGTTTGAAGAGGCTCTGATACAGATTTCCGTTGCATAACACCAGGAGCTGGTGTTTCAACTGGACGGAAGGTATCAGTTACGATTTCTCCCAAGCCATCCACTGGCTGACCAAGAGGATTGACAACCCGACCAATCAAGGCGTCCCCAGCAGGGACTTCCATGATTTTACCAGTCCGACGAATCGAGTCTCCTTCACGAATGTCTGTGAAGTCTCCAAGGATGATAATCCCGACATCTGTCGTTTCCAAGTTTTGCGCCATTCCGTATGAGCCGTTTTCAAAGATCAACAACTCCCCACTCATTGCATTTTCAAGGCCATGAGCACGCGCAATCCCGTCACCAATATAGGTAACGACTCCGGTCTCTGTGACGTCAAAATTTGGCTGGAAATTTTCAATTTGTTGCTTAATTAAAGCGCTGATTTCTTGTGCGTTAATCGCCAAAATTCACACCACTTTCTATTTCAAATTTGCTTTTATGACTTGCAATTGACGTTTGAGACTGGTATCAAGCGTCTTGTGATTTGCTGAAACCACAAAACCACCAATCAGATCTGGATCCAGTTCTTCTTTAAGCGAACGAACTTGGATACCAAATTTCTTTTCAATAATAGGGATCAACTTTTCTTTTTGAGCCTGATCCAGTCCGGCAACCGAAGAAACGGTTACTTCGAAACAGTTGCTCAGCTGTTGAATTTGATCCATACTAACTCTGACAATGTCATAAAATAAGGCTTCACGATGATTGAGAATAACCACTTCAATCAAATGGTCTAGTAATGCTGAATCCGAGTTTTGAAAGAGTCGAAGACTCTTCGCTTTCTCTTCATCCTCTACACCGATATGAGCTAAAAATGCAGCAAGGCCTGTTTCTTCAAAAACAGCCTTAATTTGACTTAATTTTTCATAAACGTCATCTTGCTGATTCTTTTCAAATACCAATTGAACAAAAGGCTGGGAATATTTCTCAATTACCATTAATTGCTTTTTGTCCATTAGGCATCTCCTAATTCATTTAGGTAGCGATCGATCAGTTGGCGATGGCCTTCAGAGTCCAACTGTTGGCTTAGCAATTTACCTGCCAAGTTGACGGTTAGGTCTGCGACATCTCCCTTGATACTGTTCATCGCTTCTTCTTTATTTTGCGAAATTTCTAATTGCGCTTTTTCTTTCAAGCGAAGGGCTTCTTGGTTAGCTTCACTGAGAATATGAGCCTTATTTTTTTCGGCTGTTTCCTTAGCTGTTTCAAGAATTGTCGTTGCTTCTTGACGACTACCTGCCAACTCCGCTTCGCGTTTTGCAGCTAGTTCCTCAGCCTTTTTACGGGCTGCCTCTGCTTCGTCAATATCGTTGGTAATTTTTTCAGCACGCGCATCCAAAATACTAGTAATATTACCCCAAGCATATTTCTTTACTAAAAAGATTAATAAGAGGAAGGAACCAGCGATCAGTATAAAGTCACCAATAATGGTACCAATTGTTAAATCCATCTTCTACTCCTCTACTTACTCTTCCTCACCGTTTATTTTTTTACCTATGTACATGGATGACAACATGGTAAATACATAGGCTTGGATACATGAAATGAAAATTGAAAAGGCTGTCCATAACATGTTTGCGATAAAGGCAAAAGGATACCAATACAAAGCATTTTGTGACAAGGTCAATAGCAATCCAGCTAAGACCTCACCGGCAAAAATATTTCCGTAGATCCGAATCGCCAAGGAAGCAAAATTGGTGAACTCTTCTAAAATGTTCATCGGAGTCATAAAGCCAGGTGTAACAAATGCTCTCAAATATTCTTTAACGCCTCTACGACGAACTCCTTCTACATGGGCGATCAAAGTGATCAATAATGAGAGGGATAAATCGTATCCAAGGTTAGCTGTTGGGGAAGTCCACAAGTTATAACCGTTTGTTGTTTGTACTTTTGCCATTAAGCCAATATTATTGGCCACCAAGATAAACAGAAATAGAGAAAACAGAAACAAGGAATAATCCTTAATGTATGATTCTCCAATGTTTGGTTTGGTAAAACCAATCACAAAGTCATAAATCATCTCAAGAGCATTTTGTTTGCCCTTTGGACGGATGGTCATTTCACGACTTGCCCAATAGACAAAGGCAAAAACCATCAAAACAGTTACAAGAGACATGGCAAGCAGGGTCAAATCAAAGGATATTGGTCCAATATTAACGGTTGGATTCAAACTTTCTTCCATGGTTTGACACCTCCATTTCTAAATAGAGTTGTCTATTTAATGACAAATGCCATCGCTAGGGTTACAAAGAAGGTACCTTCTACAAAGGCAACACCAAGAATCAAGAGACTACGCAATTGACCAATAATTTCTGGTTGACGTGATGCAGATTTGAACAGATTGCTCATCATCAAACCTTCCGCAAGTGACACACCAAAACAGGCTAAACAAAGACCTAAAAATGTTAAATTCATGATGAATTCTCCTTAAATATATTTTACTCCTCTAGTTTACTCCTAAAAGATATAATAGTCAAATGTTTGCCTAGAAAGAAAACGTTTTATAGCAATTCTGTTACTACTTTCAAAATTCCTCTTGCCACTAGTTTTCAAAAGACCCTAATCGTTTTTAGACGCTTTGTCTATTTTTGCTTTCAATAAAAATTTATACTATTTTTTCAGCAGGAGACCCATTTTTATAAAAAATAGAAAAACTCACCTGCTAAGCAGATGAGCATTTTCTTCCTATTTAAAAATAGAGGTTTTGAAACTGTCCGTTTCTTGCAGCAATTTCTTAAAGACTTTTTCTTTCAGTGAAACAGTATTGCCAAATTTGACAGAGCCGTTACTTAGGGTTGCTTTATCTTTATCAACTGCTTCAGCAAATGCACGTTTCAAGTCTTCATAGCTATTGTAGGTTTTACCATCGATGTCAATAGATTGAATTCCTTTTTTGGCACTTGTCACAACTTGATTGAAGTAAGCTTTCTTCCAATCTTCAAGGTTGTTAAATCTTCCTTCAGAAATTTTCTGAATAACGAAATCATCTCCTAGAGTGGCAAGTCCAGCTTGTTTGGATTCTTGTTTATACTTGTTTGAAGCATATCCTAGGAAGCCTTTTTCATAGCCATAATAGCCCCAAATTCTAAAGGTATTGTGTTTGAAGGACATAGCTCCTGGAGCCCCTTCACTGGTGTTGCCACCATAGATACCCGTCATCATTGGCACAGTCACATAGGCTGAACCAAAGTCTGATGGATTATAGACTCCATTTCCAGGACCACGGTTGGTCATGAAGTTGTTGGTAATGAGGTCATCTACTGTATGCAAAGCAATGGCTTTTTCCTCATCACTCAAAGGACGGACCTTATCGAATTGATTCTTGGTGTTAGCTCCTCGGTATTGTTTATCAACCTTCTTGAACCAAGCATTGTTCAAGTCTTGACTGCCTTTATTGAGGACAGCTTCTCCTTCTAGATAATCCAGAAGCATGAGCGTATCATTATAACCCTTCATGTAACGATCAATTTCGTCACGTGAGGTGAGGTCATTTGGATTGGTATTGTACCATTGGTTGCCATCGTTTGGACGTTCATAGGCCATGTTGAGACCTAAGGCTTTGTATTCCCCATTTGGATTGGATACAGATGGGGTTTGGAGCATTCCTTGGGCAAAGGCTTCAATATCTGTTCCTTCGCGGTGTCTCCAACCACCTAAGTAAACCATACGGTCATTGACGTGCGTCGTTTCGTGCGTAAAGGCAGAAACCCCAAAATCACTGATCATATCCGTTACCATGAAGAAGACGGAATCATCTTTATAAGGATTTCCGTAAATTCGAGCTACAGCCCCCATCCGCCAATCTGTCGCATGGTAACGATCGGTAGGCCCGTACAATTCACGGATTGGAGCAACATCTTTGCCACTATCTGTATGTCCATAACGATCTGTACTAATGCCTTTATAGTTTTGGTTATCAAGGACAGGGGTCGGCACCATATTATTGCTTTTCAAGAGCTGATTGCGAACCTTATCCGTTGCTAGACGAGACCAGAAATCTAGGTAATTTTGTTGCCCTTTAGCGACCTTATCAATTTCCGCCTTGAAGGCATTTCGTTCCGCTTCAGTGTTCTTACCGTATTTCTCGAAGGAACTGTAGGCCATGGTATTGTAGGTTGAAATCAAGAACATATGGGCATCTTTTAAGTTCAAGAGTGGTAAAATCATCTTGCCATGCACATCGTTATTTAAGCCTTCGTAAGCTCTGTGTTTCTTATCCGCAAACTCAGGAGTCGTTGTTTTTGGCTCCACAATATAGACATTGTCTTTGGTTGCTTTGATGAACCAATCATTCAGGTCTTTGTCTTCTGTGAATAGACGCATATTATAGTCTAAGAAACTATTTAACTCGCCTATACCGATAACTCCTCCGATAGCTTCGCGATAAGCTTCTAAAGTTCTATCGCCTTTAATATTACTTTCTTTAGAACCAATCTGAATCAAGAAGTCTAATACATCAACATTCTTCCCATAGAAGTCTGGTTTAAACAACATGAGTTGCTTGAGATTGACATCATCGAATTTCACCCCGTAATAACGGTTGAGGTAAGAAAGACCAAGGAGAACTGCTGCCTTGTTGTCGTCAATTTTCTTGATCAAAGCCCGTTTTGCAGCCTCATCCGTGTTTAATTGATGGTCCTCATTTTCAACCAACTGTTTCACAAAGTGAGTCAAATGATCCTTCACCTCTTTGAAGGTTTCTTCCAGATAGAGGTTCTTAATAGCATTGACTTTATTTGGACCAGTTCTACCAAGGTGTGTGTAGATGGGATCAGATTGTAATTCTACAGGACTTAATGTTTCAACAATAGCACTAATGAGCTCAGTCCGGTCTTTGTCAACCATATTTGGCGTGTAGACCACTTCACCAAGTTCTGCTACACTGTACTCTTTCACTTGTTTGACTTTAGAATCTTTCGGTGAAATGCTAAAGATATCTTTTGTCTTATCAGAGTAATGGATCAGAATGTGGTCGGCATCAGCCAATTCTGTGACAAAATCATTGCCCTTCATGGCCGTCACAGATAAGACTTCCTTGGTCAAGAGAGGACTACCCGCAGCCAATTTGTTTCCTTGATCGACAATCCACTCTTTGTTATAGAAAGGCTGTAATTTTGCTATATTGCGGTAAGCAAGTTCGCGAGAGGCGTCGTAGCCATCAATTGCCTTGTATTGATCGTCTTTGTTAAGAAGGTTATTGAGCTTGTCTTCAATTGGTTTGTCGCTGGTAAATGTATTAGCAGTAATCCCCATTGCTTCAATTTTCTGCTCAGCTTCTGCAAGGGAAATGCTTGGAATTTTACGGGAGTTGTTAAAGGATTTCTTACCTTCACTCACGTCCTCCACACTGAAATTCCGTTTGGTTCTTGAATAAGTGAAGTAATCATCTGCATCGATATCCGAGTGTCCGAAGACCATCTCACCTGTTTTGACTTTCATCATGGTGATGTTGTCTTCAATGGCACCCAAGGCCCAGTTGGTCCCCAGTAATCCACCAGATTGAACCGCTTCTTTCAGCTCGATAGAACCTTTAGCAACTGAATTTCTGAGAACTCCTTCTTTACCTACTGTGTGGTTATTTCCACCGTTTTGAGAAGAATAAACTAAACCTGCAGCTTTTGCTTTATTACCAGTAATTTCAGCATCAACGTATGCTTTCTCAACAACACCCTTCCAGTTTTCACCAAGAATACCTGCTAAGTACCAACCTTTGTTTCCAGCAGCATGAAGTTTTCCGATAAAGGCAACATTACTTACCTTCCCACTGCCATCAATTTTATTGATAATACCAGCTACATCGTTGCCCCCAACAACATTCCCTGTTACTTTAACATTTTCGACAGTCGCATTATTCTTGATAACATTTGCAATTGGTGCTACTCGATCTACCGTAGGTAGGTCGATAGCGACGTTTTCAAGCAGAAGATTCTTAACCGAACCACCTTCGATGTTCCCAAATAATGGTCTCGTAATGTTATGAATAGCAAATTTATTACCTTCTGTACTTTCCAAAATCCCCCTGAAGGCATTGGTCACATAGGATTTTCCTGTTGCTGGCACATTCGCAGCATTCATATTGCTACCAAGCTTAAAGGTACCAGTCGGATTGGCTTGCATAGCTTTTACAAGTTCGTTGAAATCGTAGTAGACGTCTCCTTCATGAGCTTTTGGCTTCGCAATGTAATGGACATAGTCCTCACTGAACTGCTTATCTGCTGTTCGTTGGATGAGATCAGGTGCTTTAGCAGTCACCTTGTATAATGATTTACCATCAATTGTGACTTCTTCAATTTTATCAACGGCCAGTTTTGTGACCTTATTATCATGGGTGGTAACCTTTAAGTAATAAGGTTTCACATCTGAAGGTGTTTCTGACAAGAGGCTACGATCGGTCTCAAGGCCTTGGTCATCCACGCTAATCAGACTGGTTTCCTTGATGTTTTTGACTTCGACTTTTTTAAGGTCAAGTCTTAGTGGTTCTTCCTTGAGAACCTCTTCTTCATCCCCATTTCCACGATCATAGACCATGGTCGTAGCAAGCGTATAATCCTTGTAGTAGTCTAAATCCAGTAAGGCAGCTGCTAAATCAGTCTCTGAAAGGGCAAAAGTTTTCACAACTTGATCACCCTTCTTCAATACAGCCTGGATAGACTTGATGGTCACCCCCTCTGGCTTGTCTAACTGATAGGTAGCTTTGGCACTACGCTTCAATTCTTCCTTATCGACCTGAGTCAAGGTCAAGGTTGGCTTAGCTAGTTCTTTGGTTCCTTTTTTAATAATCTGATCTTGGGCTTGTTCAACTACTTCTTCCGAAACCGTTGGAGCATCCGTAGTTTTGACACCTTTAATGGTCTTATAGAGCTTGGTGATTTTCTTCTTCCCATTTTTTCCTGCTTGAGAAACCCTTTCGCTTCCTTTTAGCAGGGTGGCATCTTGTTCGGTTACCGTCTTAAATGGAATTTCCTCAAAAGCGACTTCCTCTGCTTGCCCTTCAATCTCCTTGGTCCCACGACTAATTTTTTCTGTCACAGGTGCTTTTACCGTTTCAGTTGTTGTGCTGAGAGGCTCACCAATCTTCTCGCCATTGACCGTTTTATAGACACGGCGAACTTCCTGACTACCTGCCTCTCCTTTTTGAAGGATACTTTCTTCATCAGTATAGCGATTTGCATCTGATACATATTCGGTTTCATACGGAAGGACCTCTGTTTCTGTTTCTGTAACCGTTCCTTCCATTATTTGGTAAGCTGGATTCTCAGGCTGAATCGGAGCTTCGCCCACATGACCTTCTTCCTGTGTTCCCTTGGCTTCAACGACACCGGTATAAGCTGGGTTCTCTGGTTGTACAGAAGCTTCACCAACATGGCCTTCTTCTTGGTTCCCTTTGGCTTCCACCACTCCTGTATAGGCGGGATTCTCTGGCTGTACAGGAGCTTCGCCCACATGACCTTCTTCTTGCGTCCCCTTGGCTTCAACAACACCGGTATAAGCTGGGTTCTCTGGCTGTACAGGAGCTTCCCCTGCATGACCTTCTTCCTGTGTTCCTTTAGCAGTTACAACTGGAACAGGTTGAGGACTTGGTTGAATCTCCTCCTTTGTTCCAATAGCAATTATTTGTGGAACTGCTTCTTTTGTTACAGTTCTTTCAAGTACTTTGCGAACTTCCTGACCATTTACCGTACTCACTTCTGTTAAAACAGTTTGTTCCCCATTTTGCCCAGCTCTTAGAACTGTCGTTTGACCTTTGGCCAAAGTAGGATCTATTTGTTCTACAGTTTCAAATGGAATAATTTCTGTTGATACTTCAACTCTTGGCTTCTCCACTAGAGGGAAAGTAGGGCCTTCATTTGGTGTAACCTGAGTTAGAGTCTCCTCTTTCGTTGCGGGTTGATAGAGACCGGAGATGGCCGGCTTTTCTTTACCTTTCACGACAGGTGCTTGCCCATCCAATTTAGGAGTAGCTGAATATCGAAGATAGCCGACATAGTCATAACCTTCAATCGGAATAACACCATTGGCTAATTCTTTACTGCTTGCAATGGAAAGAGTGTGATTGTAGCTTCGTAATTCAATATTTTGCAAGGCCGCAGCATCGATAGACAAGAGCAGACTTTGCCCCATGGAACCAATTAATAAAAGTCCCATTACTTTTTTACGATGTTTCTTGGAAAGCAAAAGAACTGCAAAGGAGGCAGTCGCCAGACTAAGACCTGCAATTGCTAATTCGGTCGTGCCTGTTTGTGGCAGCAGCCCTTGGCTAGCTGTTTTCTTCCTATACACCAGATAAAAGGTATCTTCATTTTGATACTCTTCAGGAATAGCATGAATCACCTGGGCTTGTTCTTCGGGTGTTAACTCATTTTCCGTAACATAGCCTAAATGAACTGTTGCTTCTCGAGTCAGTTGATCTGCTTGTACGGATGGTGCACCTAACAAGCTGGTTGCAAAGAAAAAGGCTCCAATAGCAACCGGTCCTACTCCGACGGATAATTTTCGAATCGAATACTTCGTAATCTTTTCAACAGCTTTTCTTGTTTGTTTCATCCTATAACTTCCTACATAGTAATATTAGTACGTCATAAGAAGCTATATTTATTTTTGGAGTAGATACTCCCTTTCTCTAACCTAGCTTCCTGTGATTTTTTACCTTTACCTATCTTATCTTTTTTCAGTGATTTTAGCAACATATCTTACTCAGATTTCTTCCTTTTTTTGATTACCTATATTTTAGTAGTAAATTTTTTCTTACTCAAGCAAAAAACGCCTAAATAGGCGTTTTTTATTGATCTTATAATGATTGATAGAGATCAGCATAATGTTGACTAGCTGTATCCCATGAGAAGTCACGGCTCATGGCTTGTCTTTGGAGCCCAAGCCAAGCCTCCTTATCGTGAGTATAGACCGTCAATGCTTGATCTACAGCCCAGTTTAGCCAGTAACCAGAAAGGTTGTTAAAGCTAAAGCCAGTACCACTACCATCAAGCACATTATAGGCTTGTACTGTATCTCGAAGTCCTCCTACCTCGTGAACCAATGGTAGCGTGCCATAGCGCATGGCCATCATTTGAGATAGTCCACATGGTTCAAAACGACTTGGCATCAAGAAGACATCAGAAGCAGCATAAATTTCCTGCGCTAACTGGACATCAAACATAATATTGGCAGAGAGTTTATCTGGATAAGCTTGACCAAACCAAGAAAAGGCATGTTCAAAGCCAGGATCTCCTGTTCCCAAAAGAACGATTTGGATATCCTTTTGTAAGAGGTTATGTAATTCTTCAACTACCACATCAAACCCTTTTTGGTGAGTCAAACGAGAAACGATTCCAAACAAGGGAACATCATCACGAACCGGAAGTCCGACACGTTCCTGAAGAGCTCGCTTACTTGCTGCTTTTCCTGATAAATCATCTTTACTGAAATGATAGGTCAAGAGCGGGTCTGTCTCAGGATTGTATAGGTCTGTATCGATTCCATTCACAATCCCCGTCAATTTACCAGATTCCATGCGCAAGATTTGATCAAGGCCACAACCATATTCAGCTGTCCTGATTTCATAACTATAACTTGGTGAAACAGTGGTCACTCGATCAGCATAGAGGATCCCAGCCTTCATCCAGTTCAAGCAATCCTTCCACCGAAGGGTACCATCTTCGTAGCGCTCAAAACCAACTCCAAACAGATCCCACAACATTCCTGGGTCAAACTGACCTTGGAACTCCAGATTATGGATGGTCAAGACAGACTTAATTCCATTGTAAGCTTGAATCCAACGGTATTTCTCTTTTAGTAGGAAAGGAATCATGGCTGTATGGTAATCATGAACATGGATGATATCAGGAATAAAGTCTACTCTTTCCATCATCTCAAGCGTTGCCAATTGGAAGTAGGCAAAGCGCTCCCCATCATCAAAATCTCCGTAAACATGTCCTCTAAAGAAATATTTCTGGTTATCAATAAAATAGAAGGTAACACCATCACGATGGATGCGTTTCACACCAACATATTCACTTCTCCATCCCACTCTGGTCTCGAAGTGTAAAACATCTTCAACTTGGTCGCCAAATTTCGCCTCTACCATGTCGTAGTAGGGGAGGACGACACGGACATCATGACCTTTTTTAGCCAAGGATTTAGGGAGTGCTCCAATCACATCTCCCAAGCCCCCTGTTTTTGAAAAGGGAGCTCCTTCTGCGGCAACAAACAATAATTTCATTATCCAATATCCTCTGTAATCACAGCACCTTTTTTAATCACAAGAGGTGCCTCTTTGGTTCCACGAATCGTAACGCCAGTTTCAACTACGACACCCTTGTCAAGAATCGCATGCTCAACGACTGCCCCTTCGTGAACAACAACACCTGGGAACAAAAGACTGCTACGAATTTCTGCCCCCTTATGGAGATGAACACGACGAGAAATGACAGAATCATGCACCAAAGCTTCGACAATACTTCCTGAGGCAAATTGCGAATTCTTAATTTGCGAACCAGGAGCATAGTAAGTAGGCTCTTCATTTTTCACCTTGGTATAAACTTTTTGGTTTGGTGAGAAGAGGGACATGAATTTATTGGTTTCCAACATATCCAAGTTAGCACGATAGTAAGATTCAACTGAATGAATATTGGCAATATAGCCAGTGTATTCAAAAGCGAAGGCCCCATGTTCTACTGCTAAATCACGAAGGATATAACGCAATTTTTCTGGATGTTCTTTATGGATTTCTGATTCTAATTTTTCAATCAACCATGGTGTATCCACAATAAAGATATCCGTTGACATATTATAGAGAGCATCTGCATCTGTTCCATCAAACAATTTTTGACGCGTAACATGGTCAGTCTCATCAATATCCAAGATAGCATTTACGTCAGAGATGTCACGTTGATGCATCTTTTTGTAGACGACAGTAATAGGTGCATCAACGGTATTATGCAAATGGAAAACCTGGTTTAAATCAATATTTACCAATACGTCACAGTTAAGAGCGACTGTTTGATTAGATCCTGAGCGTTTTAAATAAGTTAATAACTGTTCATAGTAC
>UMKA01032306.1_pt1 | contig 14401 bp, 16 predicted proteins | sample 1966211 | NCBI WGS metagenome assembly UMKA01 (sample SAMEA4836165, study PRJEB28245) | human gut metagenome | biome: gut microbiome; material: fecal sample | place: Denmark | collected 2008
GTTCACCATCAAACTGAAAAAAGACTTACCATTAGAAGAAATCGAACAAATTTTAGCAGCTCACAATGAATGGGTGAAAGTAATTCCAAATGACAAAGAAACCACATTACGTGAATTAACCCCAGCTAAAGTAACAGGTACATTAAGCGTACCGGTTGGTCGTTTACGTAAATTAGCAATGGGTCCAGAATACTTAGCGGCATTCACTGTAGGTGACCAATTATTATGGGGTGCTGCAGAGCCAGTTCGCCGTATCTTAAAACAATTGGTGGCATAAGTTTTACTTTCACTACAAAGGGCGTATTCACTACGCCCTTTTCATTAGAAAATTATGATCAGAGAACCTCATTTTCATCAATTTGCTCTTGCGGAGTTATTGCCTTTTTTTAAGCAATTTCCGACGCAATATCTTTCTGGCGAACGAAATATCAAATTGGCTTATCGTCATTTAGTTCAGCCTGAAAGTGCGGTCAGAAAATTGATGATTTTGGTGAATGGTCGAGCAGAAAATATGCTGAAATGGACTGAGTTGGCTTATGACTTTTACCAACAAGGTTACGATGTTTTGCTTTTCGATCATCGAGGACAAGGCTATTCACAGCGTATTATTCCTCAAAAAGGGCATTTAGATGAATTTCGTTTTTATACCGATGATATGGCAAAAATCATTGAAAAAACGACCGCACTTTATGCTTATCAAGCGCAATATATTCTCGCGCACTCCCTCGGTGCGTTGATTTCCACCTATTATCTAGCCAATTACGATCACCATATTAAAAAGGCCGTGCTTTCTTCGCCTTTCTTTGGCGTTCCCATGAAACATCCATTACGAGATGAACTCATCATTGCAACGATGATGGCATTTGGTCAAGGTCATCGCTATGTTTTTGGTAAGGGACATTACAAACCTGCAGATTTAAACCTTAATGAACTTAGCCATTCTAAAACGCGAATGAAATGGATGAACCGAATTAATAGAAAACGCGCTACTATTCACTTAGGGGGACCCACTTTCCGTTGGGTACATTTGTGTTTAAATGCAATCAAAGCGCTCCCTAAAATTATTCCAAGAGTGGAAACACCTGTGCTTATCCTACAAGCGGAAAAGGAAAAGATTGTAGATAACAAAAATCTTGAAAAATTGACCGCACTTTTTCCGCATGCAGAATCCATGCTTGTACCTCAAGCAAAACATGAAATTCTTTTTGAAAAAGATAACGTGAGAAAAGCCGTGCTTGAATGCGTGAATCAATTTCTTCATTCTTAAATTTTCCTAATAGATTAAATATAAAACATTATATATTGATTTATATAATGTTTTTTATTTTTATCTTATGAGTGTTTAGCCTTTTATTGAGCAAGATCATAGTTTCTTTCTCACTATATCCCTACAATCCACAATACTTATTTGTAGTTATGTTTTTTGTTGTTTGTATAGTTGGAGTGTCTATGTCAAAAATGAAGAAAATCGTGACCGCACTTTGATTTTATCCATTCAGGTGCGGTCTTTTTTCAATGAGTTTTTCTGTACTTTGTTTTTTTCACCTATCAAATCAATTTTCTCTACCTTTCCTTTTCACCACCAAAATGTGATCTGTCTCCCAGTTTTAAGTCTTGTCTTGTACTAAAATCAACCTATAGTCCTCTTTTACGGACAAAATATTAAAGACCTGATGGTGTAAAAAGATCAGGTATTACTTTGATTCACAACGTAGAAAAAAGGAGAAAACAGATGACAAAAGATCTTAATGTCTTTGATAAACACTACGGTTTATTGATCAACGGCGAATGGACAAATGGCTCTGAGGGTAATACCTTAACAGCATATAACCCTGCAAATGGTGAAGCCTTAGCCACCTTTATTGACGCTACGGATGCAGATGTCGATGCTGCAGTGAATGCTGCGAAAGAGGCCTTTAAAACCTGGAAAAATACCAGCGCAACGGAACGAGCTACAATTTTGAATAAAATTGCAGATATTATTGACGAAAATACCGAATTATTCGCTTTACAAGAAACGTTGGATAACGGTAAACCGATTCGCGAAACACGCGCAGCAGATATTCCGTTGGCATCAGATCATTTTCGTTATTTTGCCAGTGTTATTCGCGCCGAAGAAGGTGTCGCAAACCAACTGGATAGCGAAGATTTGTCGTTGATTTTACGCGAGCCTATTGGCGTTGTTGGTCAAATTATTCCATGGAACTTTCCGTTCTTAATGGCTGCATGGAAAATAGCACCGGCATTGGCAGCAGGTTGTACCGTCGTGATTCACCCATCTTCCTCTACTTCATTGAGCTTACTTTCCTTAGCTCAAAAAATTAATCATTTATTACCGAAAGGTGTCTTCAATGTCATTACTGGTAAGGGTTCTAAATCTGGCGAATACATGTTGCACCATACTGGATTTAACAAACTGGCATTCACCGGTTCTACCGAAATTGGTAGAAAAATTGGTATAGCTGCTGCTGAAATGTTGATTCCATCCACCTTGGAATTGGGTGGTAAATCAGCCAATATTTTCTTTGACGATATGCCATTTGATAAAGCATTGGAGGGCGCACAAAAAGGAATTCTCTTCAACCAAGGGCAAGTGTGTTGTGCCGGTTCACGTATTTTCGTACAAGAAAGCGTTTACGATAAATTTATCGCGGCACTAAAAGAAGAATTTAAGAAAGTTAAAGTCGGCTTACCTTGGGAAGATGACACGCAAATGGGGGCGCAAGTAAACGGAAATCAAGTTAAGGTTATTAGCAAGTATGTTGATATTGCTAAAGAAGAAGGGTGTCAAATCATCGTTGGTGGAGGTAAATCAACCGACCCGGCATTGGCTCGAGGCGAATTTTTCCAACCAACCTTAATTTTAGCGCCTGATAACAAAAAACGCGTGGCACAAGAAGAAATTTTTGGTCCGGTTGCTGTGGTAATCAAATTCAAGGATGAAGCAGATGTAATTAAAATGGCAAATGACAGTGATTATGGCCTAGGTGGTGCGGTGTGGACATATAACATTAACCGTGCGCTACGAGTTGCACACGCACTTGAAACAGGTCGAGTTTGGGTGAACTGTTATAACCGTTTACCAGCTGGAGCACCTTTCGGTGGTTATAAAACCTCCGGTATAGGTCGTGAAACCCATAAAATGATGCTTGACGCTTATACACAGGTGAAAAATATTTTCATCAGCACCCGTGAAGAGCGCGAAGGCATGTATTAATCATTCAGTTTCTAACCTAAAAAACGACCGCACTTTGATTTTATCCATCAAAGTGCGGTTTATTTTTTATTTATATCAAAATTTTACTCAATTCTATTAAAAAAATGCGCTTAAATCTTTACTCGTACTAAATAAGTGGTATCTTTATACCCGCTTATTTAATCGATTGCATCACAGCCGTTATACGTGATGAATTATTTTTTGTTCATTTATCTAGGAGTTATCCTATGGAAAGTAAAATTCCAGCAGTAGAAGTCAAACTTGGCTTTAAATGGCAAGGTCTGCTGATTGCCGTCATCGTTGGTTTAGGGATTTGGTTGATCCCAACACCAGAAGGTTTATCCGCAAAAGCATGGGGAATGCTAGCGCTGTTTGTCGCAACCATTGTGGCTATTATCGCTAAAGCAATGCCTATGGGTGCTGCAACCTTGGTGGCATTGGTGATCAGCGGATTAACTGGTCTTACACCAATTTCGCCAAAACAAGGTGATGTTGGTATGTTATCCGGCTTTGCTAATGGCACAATTTGGTTGATTGCTATTGCTATGTTTTTATCTCGAGCGGTGATTAAAACCGGTTTAGGTAAACGTATCGCGCTGTACTTCGTTGGTCGTTTTGGTAAAAAAATGATGGGCGTGGCTTATGGTATGGCGTTGGCTGATGTTGTTATTGGTCCAGGTATTCCTTCGGCTTCTGCGCGTGGGGGCGGTATTATGTACCCAATTATGCAATCTATTGCTGATGCGTATGAGTCCAAACCGGGTCCAACCGCCCGTCGTGCAGGTGCATTCTTAGCGATTGTGGTCTCTCAAATCGATACCATTATTTGTACCATGTTCTTAACCGCCATGGCGGGTAACCCGTTAATTGCAGAACTTGCGAAAAGCCAAGGTGTGGAAATCACGTGGATGACATGGTTCTTAGGGGCAATCGTGCCGGGTATTGTGAGCTTAATTGTCTTACCTTATTTCGTGTATTTAATTTATCCGCCAGAATTAAAAGATACGCCTAAAATGGCAGAAATGGCACGTGAAGAATTAAAAAGCATGGGTCCAATGAGCAAAGCGGAATGGATTCTTGCCCTAGACTTTATCCTTCTTTTATTCCTTTGGACGGTGGGTGATTTAGTTTTCCATATCCCTGCAACAATTTCTGCATTTATCGGTTTAGTGATTTTATTATTAACTAACATTATGAGCTGGAAAAATATCGTGGCAGAAACTACCGCATGGGATACGATGTTCTGGTTTGCGGTATTGGTGATGATGGCGAATGCACTTAATAAATACGGTGCAATCACTTGGATTTCCACCCACATTTCCGCATCTGTGGGCGGTTTCAGCTGGCCAGTTGCCTTTACTATTTTGGTGTTAGTGTATTTCTATACCCGCTATTTCTTTGCTTCAGCCATGGCGCATATTTCCGCAATGTATCTTGCTTTCGTGGCAGCGGCTATCGCTGTGGGTACACCACCAATCATTGCTGCAATTGGTTTAGGTTACACCTCAACACTATCCATGAGCTTAACGCAATACGCCGGTGGTCCTGGCCCTGCTCTATACGGTTCAGGTTATAACTCAACCGGTCAATGGTGGGGCGTGAGCTTTATTGTTTCCATCCTTTCATTAGTGATTTGGTTTGGTGTGGGTGGATTATGGATGAAACTCCTTGGTTGGTGGTAATTCTTATTAATTCATAAAAATCCCTAAAAAAACGACCGCACTTTGATTTGTATCTCAAAAGTGCGGTCATTTTTATCTGTATTTTGAATTAATCATCCCAGTCGTCATCCCAATCACGATGTCTTCTGTGATGGTGATGTCTTTTATGTTTTTTATGATGGCGATATTCTCTGTCATCGTAGTCTCCGCCTTTGTTCACTTGACTACCGATTACACCACCCAATGCTGCACCGCCGAGTGTTGTGGCAATATCACCACCTAATAAACCACCAGCTACGCCGCCGATTGCTGCACCTGTTGCAGTATGACGTTGTTGTCTGTCCATTTCACAAGCGGTTAAGCTTCCTGCTAATGCAACAATCACTAACCCTTTCATCAATTTAGATTTCATAAATCTACTCCTCTATTTTGTCGGGATTGCTTGCCTAAGCTCTTATGCAATCCGGCGTGTAAAAGCATTCCTTTTACGATTGCTTTGACTATTTGGAAAATTAGTTGTTCAAATGGCTTGTTCAATTGGTTTAAGAATGAGCAATTTTTGGTATGATTGTTGGTAAATAGTATTAAATTGGAGAGTAATAATGATATTAAAACTGATAAAATTTTATTTATTAATAGTTCCTGTATTTTTTTTGCTATTACTATCGATAAATGTGTTGCTTGATTTTTTAGCCAATGGTAAGTTTTCTATAAGGGTTGTTTTTTCTTCAAAGACTGAGATATTGTTATCATTATTGATTCCCATACCAGCGATTTTAGGCAGTTATCTTCTTACAGGAAGAAAATAAGGATATTTAATGAAATTTATTCTGGAAGTATTTAAATTATCTATTGTTGTTTTATCTGGCGTTATTATTTTATATATAACCGAGTGGGTTTGGTATGGGCGTGTAGAAAATTTTGTAGATTTTCTAGAAGATGTTTATCCTTATGCTTTTGTTGTTGCAGTGTTTGCGATTTTAGCAAAAGAGAAGATAGATCATTGAACTTAGATTAATAGATTTTTCAGAAAAATTTTTCACAAAGAGTCCTTGGTTTTTTATGTTTTTAGTTTTAATTTTGTATGACTATTTAATATATAAAATGAATATGCGTTAGAGGATAGGAGAATGGTTGGGTATATACTTACCATCTAAATAAATAATGATTTTAAAAATATTAAAATTTTTTATATTTGTTACATTCCTATGTTTCTTAGCTATGGTGATTGCTGAATTAGATGCAGGGCAGAAGAATTTACAATATGTACTCCTTATGAAAGAGGCTTTACTTATGTCTCTAAAATTCCAGGTGGTTGCTTTGCCGATATATCTTCTCTTTTTTAAACGAGATTAGAGCGATTGGAATGAATAAAATAAGGTGTTAAATGATGAAATATTTTATTTTTTATTTATTATCTTGCTTATTATGCTTTATTGTTTTTGAATTGATTATTGGTGTGTTTGATTATTTTATTTATGGACAGTTTACAGGAGATTTCATACAAGCCACAATCGCATCTATCATCGTTTCTGTTATAGCGATGGTTATTCATTTGATTTTTGGTATGAAGAAGTAAATTATTACCTTGTGATAAAATAAGGTAGAGCATCAATAATTTGTCATTCATGTCTGTAAGCAAACTAAAGGTTCACGTACTTACGTTGGCCAGTAAACCACTATCTAAGGATGAAAAGAAATAATGATAAAAAAATTATGTTATCTAATATATGGAAGTTTAATTTTTTCTTTTTCTACAACACTATTAATTTTTCTATTTGTTTTATTGGATTATATGAATGAGGGGATTTTCGACTATGATAAGCTTATTAAAGTCTTTGGTTTTTCCTTCATTTCTTCTTTTTTTATTATGATTTTGTATTTATATAGAAAATAAAATATTTTTATATTCATATCATAGGATATATTTTAGAAGTGTAATGCTAGATTTTTGGATGCTTGAAAAGCATAAAGTGCGGTCAATTTTAAAAGAGTTTTTAAAACCTCTCAAAAATTGACCGCACTTTTGTATTTTTGATGCTTCTTCTACCGAAATATCCCCCTCTCATAGCAATCCCGCCTGTAATACCATTCCTATGTCCACTTGTTCTGTTGAGAAAACTGGATAGTCCAACTCGCTTGTTTACTTGCTCTAAAAATCAGAATGCTTATGATTTTTTGATATAAAATTATCAAAAAAAATATTTTTATATAAATTTGATAAAATTTTATCAATTTGTGACTTTGATCACAGTATTGCAGAAAAAAATTCAGTACTATGCTTGCAACTCGATGATAGATGTTTTTAGTAGCGGGTTAATAATCATGGACTTTAAACCTAACATAATAGGAGATTTATTATGGCATACTATCCAGCAGAACCGTTCCGTATTAAAAGTGTTGAACCTGTTTCAATATTACCAAAAGCAGAACGTGAAAAAGCAATGAAAGCGGCAGGCTTCAATACCTTCTTACTTGATTCAAAAGATGTTTATATCGACCTTTTAACCGATAGCGGTACGAATGCAATGAGTGACCGTCAATGGGCCGGTATTATGATGGGTGATGAAGCTTATGCAGGTAGCCGCAACTTCTATCATTTACAAGAAACAGTTCAAGACTTATTTGGTTTCAAACATATTGTGCCAACTCACCAAGGTCGTGGTGCTGAAAATATTCTTTCTCGTATCGCGATTAAACCGGGTCAATACGTACCAGGTAATATGTATTTCACCACTACACGTTTCCACCAAGAAGCCAATGGCGGTATTTTCTACGATATTATTCGTGATGAAGCGCATGATGCGACATTAGATGTGCCATTTAAAGGCGATATTGATGTTAAAAAATTAGAAAAATTAATTAACGAAAAAGGCGCTGAAAATATTGCTTATGTGTGCTTGGCGGTAACAGTAAACTTAGCTGGTGGTCAACCGGTTTCTATTGCAAACATGAAAGCCGTTCGTGAATTAACTGCAAAACACGGCATTAAAGTGTTCTACGATGCAACACGTTGTATTGAAAATGCTTATTTTATTAAAGAACAAGAACCTGGCTATCAAGATCGTTCAATCAAATCTATCGTTCAAGAAATGTTCAGCTATGCAGATGGTTGTACAATGAGTGGTAAAAAAGACTGCTTAACCAATATCGGTGGTTTCTTATGTATGAATGATGAAGAATTATTCATGAAAGCGAAAGAATTGGTTGTTGTGTTCGAAGGTATGCCGTCTTACGGTGGTATGGCTGGTCGTGATATGGAAGCGATGGCGATCGGTTTGAAAGAAGCGACTCAGGAAGAGTACATTGAACACCGTGTTAAACAAGTACGTTACCTCGGTGAAAAATTAAAAGCAGCGGGTGTACCGATTGTAGAACCAATTGGTGGTCATGCGGTGTTCTTAGATGCACGTCGTTTCTGTCCACATTTGAAACAAGAAGAAGACTTCCCGGCACAAGCATTAGCGGCAGCAATCTATGTTGAATGCGGTGTGCGTACAATGGAACGTGGTATTATTTCAGCTGGTCGTGATATCAAAACTGGCGAAAACCATCATCCAAAACTTGAAACTGTACGTATTACTATTCCGCGTCGTGTTTACACATATGCACACATGGATTTAGTTGCTGATGGTATTATCCACTTATTTAAACATAAAGAGGATATTAAAGGGCTTCGTTTCGTGTATGAACCAAAACAATTACGTTTCTTCACTGCACGTTTTGAACAAAAATAGGCCTACCGCCCTTACCTCAGTAACGGGGTAAGGGCTTTTTGTATCTAAAAAATATTTGGTTAATGAGAAAAATGCGAAAACATTCTAATGACATTGTAGTTTGATGTATTGTCAAATAAGGAAGTGACTAGCCTTTCTACGATAATCGGAAAGGAGAAAACTTATGAACAAAACATTGGGAAGTACCTTGATTACCTCAGGGACTATGATTGGGGCAGGGATGCTTGCCATGCCTCTCACCTCTGCAGGAATAGGTTTCACGTTTACAGTTGTTCTACTTGTTCTTTTATGGATTCTGCTCACCTATAGCGCATTATTATTTGTTGAGGTTTATCAAACTGCTGAACATGATGCCGGGATTGGCACGCTTGCCGCACAGTATTTTGGTCGACCAGGACGAATTGTCGCAACCAGCGTATTAATGATTTTCCTTTATGCATTACTTTCCGCCTATGTAACCGGTGGTGGTGCAATTCTTGCTTCAACTTTACCTGATTTTGCGACGCCTGATCTCAAAATGAAAGGTTCTATCCTGGCATTTACGATCTTCTTTGGTATCTTCGTGGCAATTGGCACAAGCTTTGTGGATGCCTTAAATCGTTTCTTATTTATCGTGATGATTGCGGCTTTATTTATTGTGCTTGGATTGATGATTCCAGAAATTAAAATCGATAACTTAATGGCCATGCCTATTGATAAAGCGCTATTGATTTCGGCTAGTCCAGTTTTCTTTACCGCTTTTGGTTTCCACGGCTCAATTCCTTGCTTAAATAAATACTTAGAAGGTGATGTAAAAGCCTTAAGATTTTCTATTATTATGGGCTCTGCAATCACATTAGTGGGTTATCTTTTATGGCAATTTTCTACTCACGGCGTGTTAAGTCAAAGCCGATTCTTAGAAATCCTTAATCAAGATCCAACATTAAATGGATTGATTGAAGCCGTTCGAGTGATTACAGGCAGCACCATTATTGCGGCTGTCGTGAAAATCTTCTCTGCCTTAGCACTGATTACCTCATTCTTAGGGGTGGCACTAGGTTTACTAGAATGTATTGACGACTTGTTAAAACGCGCCTTCAATATTTCAGCAAACCGTTTAAGTTTAGGTTTTTTAACCTTCCTTCCGCCATTGCTCTTTGCATTCTTCTATCCAGAAGGCTTCATCCTTGCATTAGGTTATGCAGGACAAATGTTTGCTTTCTATGCAGTGGTATTGCCAGCAGCATTGGTTTGGAAAGCTCGCCATCAACATCCAAACTTACCTTATCGTGTGCCGGGTGGTTCAGGGTTCCTACTCTTTGTCTCAATTCTAGGGATTATTATCGTGAGTATCCCATTCCTAATTAAATTAGGTGTATTACCTGAAGTAGTGGGTTAATAACACGATTAAAATAAAAAAGTGCGGTTAAAAATCAGTGTGTTTTTAACCGCACTTTTATTTTATTATCAGTCTAGGGAAAGGTGTCATTTTACTATTGGTAGTGAAAAAATTTCGTTATTATATTGATAAAGATACTAAAGGAGTAACAAATGTACACCCAGAATAGTATTCCCTTATATACAGCCAAAGGAGAGGATTCTTATAGCCCTTTAAATTTTTTTTATGGTGGAACAGGTGGTTTAGATGAGCCTGAGTTTAGTATAAAAACCTACTTTAATATTGTATATTATGAGGGAGATTTTTTAAAAGCTATTTATTCTGTTCTGGTAGAAAAGGATGGATTCTGTGAGGAGGGAGCAGATTGCTATTACCCTGATATGAATAGTCCGTTTCCAGAAGATCACTTCGAAGGGGTAAGGTTTGAGATTGGAGGCTTATGTGATCCTAGATACCAAATTCATGTATCTGAAGAAATCTGCTTTATGTATTTTAAAAAAGCATGCAAACGTTTTTTAGAATTACATCCTGAAAAAGAATATGCAGAGTTTATTTATGATATTTTAAATAATTGGGAACCATCAGAGATGAAATAAAAGTCAAAATTTGTGTCTATTTTTGATAGGTAAATTAATAATATAATAATGCTAGGAGAAAGATAATGGATATATTTAATTTTTTTGAAAATATTGTTTACCCTAGGGTGATTGAAAAATTTGGGGTTGTTCAAGTTGATTTTGAGCAAGAGGGAGATTTTGGTTATTTAACTAGATTTGACTTATATTCAAATAAAAAAACAGCAACTATTGAGCTATGGAGTAGTCATTGGGTAGGGTTGGAAATATATAAATTAGAAAATAGAGATATAGATATTATATATAACAAAATGATTTCTCCTGATGAAGTATCGGAAAAAGATTTCTTTGAGTTTATGGAGGTTTTATTTAATGGTAATTAGCGAAGGTTTGCTTTTATAGCCTGGAGATATAAAGTGCGGCCAAATTTCAAAGAGTTTTAAAACCTCTTGAAAATTGACCGCGCTTTTTTATGCTTTTTCCTTGATCGCTTTGAGATAGCGATATACGCTAGGTTCTGAGATTTTCAAATATTTCGCCACCATCGGAATGGCACCCTTGATATTGAAAATACCCTTATCAAATAATACTTTAATTGCATTTTCCCGCTGTCTTAAGCTGAGTGGTTTATCGGAATGTAATAGAGTGAAATCAAGGTATTCACAAAGGATATCTTCGATGGAGTTTTCGAGTTTTTCTTTATTAATTATTTCAGCTTCTTCTACTTCGGCAAAGGCAGCATCAATACCTAAAATATTGACGAAGTTTCCAAGGTTTTCCAGTGAAATTAATTTGGTCATCACATCAACCAACTCCGAGGTATCATGATTAATACAAAGGATGCCTTCTAATTTATCCCCATTTTTAATGAAATAAGTTGCACCTCGAATGACCTTTTCGGAATCCGCCACCGCTTTGTAGTTAAAGATAAAATCCTTATCTAAATATACTTTATCCTGTAACAAACTTGAAGCAAAAGAACTAAGTGGAGAGGAAAGGGTCCGTCCGCTAACATGGCTATTCGCAATGGCTTCCATATGAGCCTTATTCTTATCAAAAGAATGAAATACGACTTCGTATTTAGGGCCGAGAACATTTCCCAAAAAATGGGTTAGGCCAATAAAATATTTCTTTTGTACGTTATTCATACCAACTTAATCTCATTAATTTTAGCTTGCTACAGGTATTCTATAACCGCTTATTTTTTATAGCAAATATATTGTAAAAAACGGCAGGTTATCTATGGTGTTTTACTTTAAGTGAATCTTATAATGCTTAGTGGGATGGGGTTAGACAATACTTCTGTGATATTCTTTGGTGTTGGGATTTGTATCTTTGATACACATCAAAATAGATAAATAGCCTTTACCAAGGAGGGAGGGCAAAGAGCTGCATCAAAAGGATATAATGAAACTTATAACGAATTGAATATAAAATATATTTGAATAAAAACAGGAGAGGTTCAGAATGTTCACTCAAGATGATTTTTCTTATATACCAATCAGATCTAAATCATATAATTTTTTTTATAAAGTAAATTTTGATGAAGATAATCCTGAAAGAACAGTAAAGCAATGTTTCTCTGTTTTATATGATTATGGTGTTTTCTTATATGCGGTTTATTTAGTGCTAGTAGATAAGGATGGTTATACACAAGATGGTTGTTATTGGTATTATCCAGATATGAATAGTCCCGATCCAAGAGATCATTTTGAAGGAGTTTATTTTCAAGATGGATTTGATGATCCTGATTGGATAACTATTGTAACAGAACAGGAAAATCTAAAATATACAGAAAAAGCTTGTGAAAGATTTCTAGAAATACATCCGGATAACAAATATAGAGAATTAATAGCCTATATGCTAGATTTTGCTAAAAAAGAGCTAAATGATCTAGGATTAAGTGAACATGAGTTTAACAATGAATAAGACAGATCTTTTTAAGATATTTAAAATGACGATATTTGTATTAGCTATGACATATTTGTATGTATTATCAAAGTTTAATTTTAACTTTAGTAAAGTTAATATATTAAAAGTATTGGATTTTTTCCCTATAGTATTTATCTCTCTCTTCTTTTGTTTTTATTTAGGGCGAATAATGAAAGATAAATGAATTGTCTAGTAGTTTTTTATTACCCAAGGAGTTGATATTTTGGTAGCATACAATTTTAGATATCTAGCTATAAAATGCGGTCAATTTTCAAAGAGTTTTAAAACCTCTTAAAAACTGACCGCACTTTTTTATTGAGAATATGAGTTTATAGAATTTTAAAACAAGTTTTGATATCATATCGCAAATTTATCAATAACTTAATCTCTGAAGTATAATGAAGAACTTATCACGCTCCTTTCTTTCTAGTTTATTATTTATTTCCTCTTTCGTATTGGCAGCGCCAAGCTCACCAAATGCAAATGTAGAAAAACAAATCGATGCCAAACAACAGAGGCAACAAGCTGAACAAGATGCGGCTATTTTAGCCCAGCAAACGCAATCCGCGAATGTGCGTTTAGAGGGTGAAAAAGAAGCCTCACTTGGCTTTCCACAGAATGAAGCACAATGTTTTCCTATCAATCAATTGGTGCTGACCGATTATCAAGCTGAAGAAGAAAATTCATCAGCCTCTTCTCTTAAGTTAATCCAACCAAGCCAATTCTCTTGGGCATTAAAGTCAGTTTATGCTGAGCGTGATTTTGCGCTGCCGGCTTGTATTGGCTCGGAGGGGATTAATGTATTACTTCGTCGTATTCAAAATCGTTTAATTGATTTTGGTTATGTCACGACCCGCGTGGTAGTGGAGCCACAGGATTTACGTTCAGGTATGCTCGTACTTACCGTGATTCCGGGTAAAGTAGGTCGTATTCAATTACAAGACCAAAGTGCGATTCCATTTGCCACCCGTGGTACCCTATGGTTTGCCATGCCAATGGCGCAGGGGGATATATTAAATATTCGCAACATTGAACAAGGTTTAGAAAACTTAAAACGTGTACCGAGTGCTGATGCGAATATGGAGCTTGTGCCAACGGATGCTGTAGGTGAAACTGATGTGGTGATTGCTTATAAACAAAGCTTACCTTTCCATTTAACCTTGGGACTAGATGACTCAGGCAGTAAAGCTACCGGTCGTTTACAAGGTTCAGCCACGTTTTCTTGGGATAACGTGCTAACGCTCAATGATATGTTCTATATCAGTGGTACACGCAGCTTTAAACGTGATAGCGATGATGCGGAAGGCGATTATGGCAGTAAAAACATCAGTCTCTATTATTCCATTCCTTGGAAGAACTATCTCTTAACCCTTTCCGGTTCAAAATATTCTTATCACCAAACGGTGGCGGGCGCATTTGAGTCTTATACCTATTCAGGTGAAAGCCAACAAATGAAAGCGAATTTAAGTCGCTTATTATCTCGTGGAAGTCTTCATAAAACCTATGTGAATGCCGCGTTATGGACGAAAAAATCCCATAACTACATCAATGACACCGAAATAGAAGTGCAACGTCGTCGAACAGCTGGTTGGGAAGTGGGGCTTAATCACACCCAATACATTGGCGAAACAGTGTTACAACTGTTTGCGAACTATAAACGTGGTACGGGTGGTAATAAAGCCTTACCTGCTCCGGAAGAAGAGTTTGGTGAAGGGACTTCCCGTATGCAGATTTTTACTGCAGGCATTGATTTTACCTATCCTTTCACTATCGGCAATCAACCTTTCCGCTTTAACACCAGCTGGAATGGACAATGGAACGGTACACCTTTAACACAACAAGATAAATTTAGTATTGGTGGTCGTTATACCGTGCGAGGGTTTGATGGCGAGCTATCACTT
>UMKA01029547.1_pt1 | contig 14283 bp, 10 predicted proteins | sample 1966211 | NCBI WGS metagenome assembly UMKA01 (sample SAMEA4836165, study PRJEB28245) | human gut metagenome | biome: gut microbiome; material: fecal sample | place: Denmark | collected 2008
GCCTTCTTGAAGCCCATGGGATACTCGGGGAAGAAGTTGCCGAAAGGCGTGGCCAGGCCGTCGGCGCCCCAGGGGAACTGATAGGCGTACCACTGCTCGCCGAAGCCGCTGAGCAGCTTGACGCCGGTGCCCTTCAGGGCCTTTGCCATGCCGTTGAACAGCATCAGATGGGGGGTATTTTCCTTGACGGCCACGATCTTGTCGCCGGTGAGCTCAATGAGCTTCTTCATCTGGGCCGGCTTGATCCAGGAGCCGGAGAATGCGGGGTTGTTATAGATCACCATGCCGATGTCCAGTTCGTCGGCCAGCAGCTTATAGTGCTCCAGCATGCCGTCAACAGTGGGAACAAAGTAGTAGGGAAGGATCACCTGTACGCCGTCGGCGCCAACGGACTGGGCATACTTGCTGATGTCGATGGTGCGCTTCGTGCTGGCGCGGCCGGTACCGGCAATGACGGGGACCAAGCCGTTTACTTCCTCCACGCAGATGCGGATGATCTCCTTCTGCTCGTCATCCGTCAGGTGAGGGAACTCACCGTTGGAACCGCAGGGGGTAATGGTGCACTTGCAGGGATTTGCCTTGATCTTGTTCACCAGGAACCGGACGTTTTCCCGGTAGCCGTCATAGTCGACCTCACCGTTTTCATGGAAGGGGGTAACGGTCATAAAAGCGATCCCATCCACTTTTGCTCGCAGTTCTTCTCTGGTCATCATTTTGATCCATTCCTTTCTGCTTTTTATTTCAAATGCAATGTCTCGCTTTGATCAGCGCGGGGGTGGGAAACCAAGGAACAAGGTTACAAATCGAAGGGCTTACCGCCTTTTCCAAAATTTTCGGGCTTCATTTCCTCCAGAATGACCCGTACGGCCTCCGGCTTACTGCCCAGTGTGCGGCAGCAGGCCTCCGTCACGGAAGCGATCAGCTCCGCTTTGCGCTCAGGTGTACGGCCTTCCAAGAGGTGGATCTGGACGATGGGCATATTGGTCACTCCTTTTGGTCGCAGGCGACGATCTGCTGATTGCGAAGGTAAAACCGGGGGACGCGGGTCCCCAGAACTGCCGTCAGTTCCGGGGCGGAGCCGGGATAGGCATCCGTCAGGGCATAGGCGGATTGGTACATGCCGTGGTCCCAGCCAAAGACCGTAACGACCTGTCCCACCGAGACGTTTTCAATGTCGGTGACATCCAGGAAGCAAAGGTCCATACAGATCTTTCCAACGATCTTGGCGGGCTTCCCGTTTACCAGCATGTAGGCTTTGTTGGATGCGCTTCTGTGAATGCCGTCCACAAATCCGAAGGGCACGATGGCGATGTCTGTGGGGCGGCGGCAGGTAAACAGCCGTCCATATCCTACCGTGTCACCCGGGGACAGATGCTTGATCTGGGTGATCCGGGTTTTCAGTTCCATGACAGGTTCCAATTCCAGCCTGCCGAATGGGTTGAATCCATACAGGAGCGTTCCGGTGCGGATCATGTCGTAATGCGCTTCCGGAAAGCGGAGCGTGGTGGGGCTGTTGGCGCAGTGCCGGATCAGCTTCAGACCTGCATCCTCCATCCGCTGTGAAAATGTGCGGAACAGCTCCATCTGCCCATGGGTGAACTCGTCCTGATAGGGATCTCCGGCCACGGAAAAGTGCGTGAAAACGCCGGTTACCCGGATATTGGGCAGCTTGGCGATCCGCAGCGCTTCCTCTACACAGCCATCCATGTCCTTGCCCACGGACAGTCCATAGCGGCACATGCCGGTATCGATCTTCAGGTGGGCTTCGATGGTTTTCCCGGCAGCAACCGCAGCGGCGGAAACCTGCTTTGCGTATGTTTCATCGATCAGCGGAACGATAAAGTTCTGCGCAATGGCCAGTGCCGTGTGGTCGGGATTGATGGGGCCCAGGACCAGAACAGGCAGCTGGACGCCCGCTTCCCGCAGTTCCATGCCTTCTTCCAGGGTGGCGACCCCCAGGATTTTGCAGCCGATCCGCTCCAGCTCCCGGGAGACTTCCACGGCACCGTGGCCGTACGCATTGCCCTTGACAACACACAGTACGTCGCAGGCCGGTCCGGTCCACGCAGAGAGCTTTTGAAAGTTTGACGCAAGATGGTCCAGGGATACCTCCGCCCAGGTGCGGTCGCGTTCATATTTCATAAGGCAATTTCCTCAGAGTTCTTATTTTTTCAAAAAGTCCTTCAGGCGCGATACGGCCATCTGCAGGCTTTCCATGCTGCTGGCATAGGAGATCCGGATGTGGGAATTGCAGAAGGAATCAAAGGCCGTGCCCGGGACCGTTGCCACGCCCGCTTCCATCAGGAACCTGTCGGCAAATTCCGTACCGGACATCCCGCTGCCGGAGATGTTGGGATACATATAAAACGTGCCGGCCGGTTCCGCACAGGAGATTTCAGGGATTTCCGCAAAGGAATCCAGCAAAAACCGCCGCCTGCGGGCGTATTCCTGCCGCATTTCCCCCACACATGCCTCTCCTGCCTGCAGCGCGGTGATGGCTGCATTCTGGGCAATGATATTGGAGCTGGCAACGGCATATTGGTGGACCTTCAGCATGGGAAGGATCAGCTTGGCATCTGCCGCCAGGTAGCCCATCCGCCAGCCGGTCATGGCAAATGCCTTGGAAAAGCCGTTGACGGTGATGGTGCGCTCCTTCATGCCGTCCAGAGAAGCGATGGATACGTGCTGAGCGCCGTCATAGATGAGCTTTTCATAGACCTCGTCGGAGAGGACCAGGAAGTCCTTTTCCTGTGCCAGGGCAGCGATTTGCTGGAGCACTTCCCGGGGATACACCGCGCCGGTGGGATTGCCGGGGGTGTTCAGGACCAGCAGCTTGGTCTTTTCCGTGACGGCGGCCCGGAGCTCATCCAGATCCGGCATCCAGCCGTTTTCCTCTCTTGCGTGGACCGGCACCGCCTTGGCGTGTGCCGCCCGGGCCAACTGCAGGTAGGAGATGTAGGCGGGTTCGATGATGATGACCTCGTCGCCAGGCTCCACCAGGCCCATAAATACAAGATAAAGCCCCTCTGCGCAGCCGGATGTCACGAGGATTTCCGTGGCGGGATCGGCGGTGATGCCGTTGTCCCGCAGGAGCTTCCTGGAGATTTCCTCCCGCAGGGAAAGCAGGCCCCGGTTTGGTGCATAGTGTGTCTGACCGTGATCCATAGCGGCCTTTGCCGCTGCAATGATGTGGTCGGGTGTTGTAAAATCAGGTTCGCCGATCTGCAGGCGGACGATGTCACGCCCCTCTTTCTGCAGCTGCTGGACTTTTTCGCCGATAGCGCGGATGCGGGACAACTCCACGGCATCCATTGGACTGTGAATTTCCATACGCGTCCCCCTTATAGCGCTTTAACACATGACACATGACATGTCGTAATTTGAATTATAGCCGATAAAAAGGAAAAGTCAAGGGGGTGCGGATACTTTTGCCTTTTTAATAAAAATACGACTCATATTTTAGCATTTTGAAACATGCCCGCCCCCTTGCTAAAGTTTGCAAAACCGATTACAATAAAAAATAACACCACAAAAGGCATCTGGATATTCAAAATACAGAGCAATGGAGTAATGCTATGGTTTCTCGTCCACTCATCTCTGAAGAGGTTGCAAATAAAATAAAAGCCAAGATTATCAGTGGGGAGATTCAAGTTGGAGAGCGCCTTCCTGCCGAACAGGAACTGGCTGCGGAATATAATGTCAGCATCCGAAGCATCCGCGAGGCAGTCAGATACCTGGTCTCCTACAATATTGTGGAGATCCGGCGGGGAATCGGGACTTTTGTGTGCTCGAACCCGGGGATCAGTGACGATCCTCTGGGATTTGAATTCATGAATTTGGATGTTCTGTATCCGGATCTGATGGAGATCCGGTTGATTCTGGAGCCGGAAATCTTTGTGCTTGCCGCCCACCGGGGAAAAAAGCGGGATTTCAACAAAGCGGCCGGTATTTTGAAGAATATTCAGAAGATGAACCAGCAACTGGCCCAGTCCAACAGCGCAGAAAGCGATGAGCAGCTGTATAAGAAGTTCTGGGAATACGACATTTCCTTTCATTGCTGCTTTTATCAGGCAAGCCACAATGAGATCGCAAACCGGATCCTTCCGCTCATCTTGAATACGATCCACAACCTGTATCAAAGCCCCTCCTTTAAGAGCTTTCGGAAATCTCCGGATTTTTACAGCCGCCATCAGGCGATCCTGGATGCGGTCCTGGCAAAGGATGACGATCTGATCCGCCAGCTCTGCCGCCTGCATATCAGAAGCGGCAGCCAGGAGGGAAAACTGATGCAGAAAGATCAAAACGGCCTTTGCAAAGAAAAGTAAACGCTGAGGTACGCCTGGTTCGCAGCGGAAAAGCAGCTGCACAGGGACCATGGATGCAGCTCATAACGGCTCTAAAAAGGATTGAACAGTTTCTGTTCAATCCTTTTTTTGGTATATGGGGCAGGAGGGGAACGCACTGTTTAGAAAAAGTCAATAAAGATAAACCGGAATCCATCATAGTAGACAATTTTTTTCTTTATATTTTGTCGGAAACCATCATTTTGACGTAAAAACGTGGTTTTTTCCTGAAATCTACTGGACAATTGCTTTTTTTCTGCTATCATTGAATTAACACATGACACATGACACGTGACTTGAATCAGTGCAGCCACAGGTAATGCAATATCCCGGAGTACACCCATTCATACGCAATTTTAAGAGTTTGAATTGAATTGTCAGGGAGAGATATTACATGAAAATTACAAAAGTTGAAGTTCTGCGCGTCAAAACCAATCGTCCCAGCTGGCGGCCTATTTTTTGCCGGATCCACACCGATGAGGGGATCTACGGTGACGGCGAAGCCGCAATGGCTTACGATGCGGGCGCTCCCGCTGCTTATGCAATGATCAAGGACCTGGCCCCCACTTTGATTGGCATGGATCCCATGCAGATCGAGTGGATCTGGGAGACGTTCTTCCGCACCACGTTCTGGGGGCTGAACGCAGGTCCCGTGATGTATTCGGCCATGTCGGCGATCGATATTGCCCTGTGGGACATCAAGGGAAAGGCGTACGGCCGTCCGCTGCATGAGATTTTCGGCGGAGCCCGGCGGAAAGACGTTCGCGCCTATGCCAGCCAGCTTCAGTTTGGATGGTCCCATACGGATCTGCATGTCCCTCAGCTCAAACCGGAGGATTATGCCAACGTTGCCAAGAAGGCCGTTTTTGAAGAGGGCTATGACGCCTTGAAGTATGACTTCTTCTCCTTTGATGAAGAGGGAAAGAAGATCACGGTGGAAGAGTATACTCGCTTGCTGCAGCCCAAGTATCAGAAGATGATCGAAAAGCGTGTTGAGGCGGTCCGGAACGCCATTGGCGATGATGTGGATATTATTGCCGAATGCCATTCCCGCCTGGACGCCCAGAGCGCGGTGCAGGTGGCCAAAATCATGGAGAAATATAATATTTTGTACTTTGAGGAGCCCACCATCCCGAATCATGATTTAATGAAGTATGTCTCGGATCACACCACGCTGCCCCTGGCCGCCGGCGAGCGGATCTACACCCGCTGGCAGTATCGCCCGTACTTTGAAAACGGCTCCATTCAGGTGATCCAGCCTGACATCGGAAACTGCGGCGGCCTGACGGAGGTCCGCAAGATCTGCGATATGGCCCACGCCTATGACATCAGCGTCCAGGCCCATACGTGCGCCAGCCCGCTGTCCACCTCCGTGGCGCTGCAGCTGGAGGCGGTGATCCCCAACTTCATCATTCATGAGCACCACTGCAACAACCTCATGAAGTTCAACCGCGGCTGGACGAAATATGATCCGCAGCCGGTCAACGGCCGCATGGAAGTCCCCAACGAGCCTGGCATCGGCAACGAGATTTCTCAGGCTGCCTTTGACAATGCCGCCGAGTATGCTGTGATCGAGTAACCGTGGCAATGACCTCCGCATTTTCAAAAAACGCATATCAAAGAGTGAAAATCAAGCAGGATCTTCCATTTGAAACGCAACATTGTAAAGTTTATGAGGAGGGGCAATATGAAAAAGAAGTTTGAGCGAGTCTTCGCACTGTTTCTGGCAACACTGATCGTGATTTCCATGGTTGGATGCGGCGGAACGCCCTCTGAAGCTTCCGGGGACGGAGGCGATGGCGGCGGTGCCGACGGAGACACCGTTGTGATCCGGGTGAACAGTGCCTTCAACTCCGCCACGGTGGATGAAACGGCCAACGGCAAAGCGGCTCTGGCGTTTGTGGACGCAGTGGCGGAGCGAACCGACGGCAAGTACGAGATCAAGCTGTTTATGGACAGCCAGCTTGGCGGCAGTACGGATCAGGTGGTGGGCGGCCTGCAGACCGGCGCCTTCGAGATGTGCACCAAGGCAGTGGGCGACTTCGGTGAGTTCACCGACGCCTTCATGCCCTTCAACTTCCCGTACATGTACAGCGACCCTGCTGTGATCCATGCTGTGATCGACGGCCCTGTTGGGGACCGTATCCGGCAGGACTGCATCGATGATGTGGGCATCCGTATCCTGGCATTTACGGAGCTGGGCTATCGCCATGTCACCAACTCCAAGCATCCCATCAAGACGCCTGATGATATGAAGGGCCTGAAGATCCGCACCATGAACGATCCCTATCAGATCGCCGCCATGGAGGCTCTGGGAGCATCCGCAACACCCATGTCCTATTCCGAGGTCTTTACGTCTCTGCAGACCAAGGTGATCGACGGCCAGGAGAACCCCTGCCAGAATATCTGGACCGATAAGCTCTACGAGGTGCAGGACTACATGACCCTGACCAAGCACAGCTATACCATTCAGATGATCGGCATTTCCGAGGCGTATTTCCAGACGCTGCCGGAAGACGTTCAGCAGATCCTGATCGAGGAAGGCCACAATCTGGAGCTCCGCAACCGTGAGGAGCTGGAGGCCATTGACAGCGCGCAGCTGGAAGAGCTGAAGAAGGTCATGGACGTTTATGAACTCAGCGATGAAGAGTATCAGGCATTTCGTGACATTGCCTCCACCACCTGGGACGCAGCCAAGGAAGAAATGGGCGATGAGTACTTTGAGCTGCTGATGTCCGAGGTTGAGAAAGCCGAGGCGGCGCTGAAGAACTGAGACGTTTTTGGAGGCATATATGGACAACGCAAAAATAAAACATATCTTTCACGAGGCGATTCAGCGGTTTGAGCTGTATTTGGGATGTGTTTTGTTCCTGGCAATGATGGTTCTGCTGACGATCCAGGTCTGTTCACGTTACCTCGGCAGTGCCATTACCTGGACCGAGGAGCTCAGCTGCATCATGCTGGTCTGGATGAGCTATCTGGGCTTTGCCGGCGCCATCACCTCCCGGAAACATCTGCGGATCGACGCATTTATCAACTCCCGCTCCTTCAAAGTCAAAAAGATCCTGCTGATCGTTTCCAACATTATCAACGCATTGTTTTCTGCGGCACTGATCGTTCCCATGTATAATGTGATCGTAACGTTCGCTGCCAGCAACGCGGCGTCCCCCATTCTGCGCATTCCCAAGGCGGTTTCCTTCAGCATTCTTCCCATTAGCATGGTCTTGGTCATTATCCGGACGGTGCAGGAGTGCATCCGCCTGAGCAAGGAAGAGGAGAAGGCGCTTGGACTCGGTAAGCCCACCTTTGACGTGGATGCGTTGGAACAGGAATATCTGGAACGGGTCCGGAAGGAAAAGGAGGGAACCCAGGCATGACGATTCTCTTTGTTTCCATGGCGATTTTCCTGCTGATCGGCGTTCCCATCGGCGGAGCGATCGGCGGTGCCATCGTTTTGATGAATCTTTTGGAGCCCTTCACGACGATGGAATACCTCACCCAGTATATGTATTCCGGCGTGAACTCCTTCACACTGCTGTCCCTGCCGTTCTTCATTATCTGCGGCAGCCTGATGGATACCGGCGGCCTTTCCAAGCGTCTCATCAACATCGCCAATTCCCTGATCGGCAATGTTACAGGCGGCCTGGGACATGTGGCCATTTTGGCGTGTATGTTCTTTGGAGCCATCTCCGGTTCTGCCAATGCCACGGTGGCCGCCATCGGCGTCATCATGATCCCCCAGATGATCCGCTGCGGATACAACAAATATTACGCGACGGCGCTGGTGATGGTGGCCGGCGGTTTGGGATGCGTGGTGCCTCCCAGCTATCCTCTGGTCATCTATGGCGTGAGCAACAACGTTTCCATTTCGGACCTGTTCCTGGCCGGTGTTGGTCCGGCAATTCTGGTGGGTGTGCTGCTGATGATCGTCAACTACTTCATCAGCCGCAAGCACGGCTGGAAGGGTTCCGGCGATAAGGTCAGCATCAAGCGCTTTTTGGTAGCGGTTAAAGATGGTATCTGGGCCATCTTTATGCCGGTGATCATCCTGGGCGGTATCTACGGTGGTATTTTTACCGCAACGGAGGCTGCAGTGATCGCAACGGTCTACTCCTTGATCGTGGGCATGTTCATTTACAGAGAACTGACCCTGAAAATGATTTGGGACATGTTCTTTGACTGCACCGCATCCATGGGCGGCATGAACTATACCATGGCAGTGGCCGGTGCTCTCAGCGCTGTGTTCGTGTACCATGGTTTCGGCGAGATGGTGCAGAACTTCTTCTTCAGCATCTCTACCAACCCGGTGGTGATCATGAGCCTGATCTTTGTCCTGCTGTTCCTCGCGGGCATGTTCGTGCAGACCACCCCCATCATGGTGATCCTCTCCCCGGTCCTGCTCCAGATTGTCACGCCGCTGGGCATCAGCCCCATCCAGTTCGGTCTGGTCATGCTGCTGTCTTTGTGCATCGCGTTCGTGACGCCTCCGGTGGCATCCAATCTGTTTGTGGCCCAGTCCATGACGGGCTTGGACGTTGTGGGAATTTCCAAGAAGGCACTTCCCTTTATGGCGGTGCTCATTGTCTCGATGATAATCGTTGCATTTGTCCCCGCTGTTTCCATGGGAATCCTGAGCCTTTTCAGCTGAGCACATCTCGTATAAGATCAATAAGACGCCCTGCGGAATTTCCGCAGGGCGTCTTGCTGTATAGAACCCATCTGCTCCGTACACTTGCGCGGCAAGTATAGCTTTCCCGGCAGGCGTCCGCCAAAAGGCGCCTGCGGCAAAACGGCAAATCAATCTTGAGACTCGATTATTTCAAAGTCGTATAGTCTGGTAGCATAATCGGTGTAATACCGGGTGTCCTCGTCGAGATTGTGGCCATTGAAGTCGGATTTTAAGCGAATCCCGCAGTTGTTCAGAAATTCCCCCGGGAGAGTATAGTCCTCGGTTTCTCTCGGCATACGGACATAGGGCTGACTGCTTTCCACAGTCAGAAATCGGCCGCTGACCGGTTTGATGTTCATCATACAAGAACGGCTTCTCATGTGATAGACTGCGTCATTCCGGAGGCCCCGTGTACGCAGCACATACATAGGTCTGCCGGAGCGGAAGATTTCCTGAAAGCTCATATAGCAGGCATGGTCTTTCTTGGGGGATACCAGCTGCAGTGCGTAGTAACCGTTTTTTCCGCTCTGTATTCTATGGACGGCAGCATCCTTTGACCATACGCGAATGCGCTTGTAATGCTCGATTTGCTGGGCAATATCCGTCAAATCGTCGTCGCTGAGCTTGCTGGGATTCAATTCATATCCCAGCTGGCCAAAGGCGGCAACTTCATATCGGGTGGAGATGGGGGTTTCACGCATGGTTTGATGGTTCGGGACGGAGGAGACATGGCAGCCCAATACGCTGAGGGGATAGCCGTAGCTGTAATTTGTCTGAATCTGCATACGGCACAGCGCGTCCGAGTTGTCACTGGCCCAGAATTGGGGCATATAGCACAAAAGGCCCAAATCCGCCCGGTTACCGCCGGAGGCACAGCTTTCAAAAAGAATGTTGGGGAACTTGCGAGTTAGCCGCTGCAAAAGGTCATAGAGCCCCAGAATAAAGCGATGGCCTGTTTCCCCCTGAGAGGCGGCATCTCGGATGGGGGAAAATACGTCACTCATCCCTCGATTCATATCCCATTTGACGTAATCCACACCCTGGGAGAACACCTTGCACAAGGAGTCATAAATGTAGTCAATGACAGCTGGATTGCTGAAGTCCAGAAGGTGCTCGTTTCGTCCCAGGCTATGGTGCTGGCCCGGAATGGAGAGGGACCACTCTGGATGGGCGCGGTACAGATCGCTGTCAACAGACAGGGCCTCCGGTTCCACCCAGATTCCGAATTGAAGTCCCATATCATGGATCTTCTGAGAGAGACCGGAAATGCCGTTGGGCAGCTTTTCCAAATTGCAGTACCAGTCGCCCATAGAAGTTTTGGCGCTGTTTCTTTTGCCGAACCAGCCATCGTCCAGGACCAGCAGCTCAATGCCTAATTTTTTGGCAGAAGCCGCCATTTCCAGGATCGTATCCTCATTAAAGTTAAAATATGCGGCCTCCCAGGTGTTGATCAGCACGGGCCTTGGCTGATTTGCCCACACTCCTCGCAGGATGTAGGAGCGAATGAACTGGTGGAAATGGGAGCTGAGGCCTTCGAAACCCTGGCACGAATAGCTCAAAACGGCCTCAGGGGCAACAAAGCTGCTGCCTGGCACCAGATTCCAGCAAAAGCCCTCCGGTTGAATGCCTGTGGAAAAACGCAGCCGCTCCAGCTCGCCGCTCTGGGCACAGGAGTAATGGTTGCCGCTATAAATCAGGTTGCTGCCATAGACCTCGCCGGAAGTCTCGGTGCAATCCGGACGCGAGAGCATCACGAAGGGGTTGGCGCGGTTGCTGCTGAATCCGATTCTGGATTCATTAACAGATTTTTTCCCGGGGCAGGGAGTGTCAGCCCGGTGCATTTCGCTGGTCCAGCTTCCATAGAAGTTTGTAAAAATGTATTGATTATCCTCAAAGTCAAGCTGAGAGCTTAAAAGCTTTTCAATCACAATGGGCTGACTGGTCCTGTTTTCCAGCACCGGACGCCTTACAATGACGTCACATTCACGATACGTCGTGTAATACAAATGCAGCAGTAAGCCCGGATGATTGGCATCTTCCGGGGTAACGCACAGGGTCTCGTCCTCTGCGGATTTGGGCTGCAGGGCGGCAGGCAGCTGTGGAAAATCGGGCTTCTCTTTCAGAATAGCGTGTTCCTTATATAAAAAATCACAGGTCCTGGAGCCGTCGGCAAAACGGAGGTCCAAAAAGGGATCTCCGTAATCCCCCTTGCCCAGAGAGGAAATTTCGCCTCTGAGCAGTTCCATGCTCAAACAGGGAGTGCTTGGGTCATAGCAGATGGTTGCGCTGGGAAGGGAGCTGTGCTTTTGTTTCAGCGCCTGCTCTGCCATTGGGGCCACATGAATTTTTTGCCCATAATGCAGATGCTCCAGATGCCCGGCCTGCTCCACACGGAAAAGATAGCTGCAGTTTTGGGTTTGGAGGTGGAATAGATTGTGTTCAAATGAAATCACGGTTTTTTGCCTCCTTGTTTCAAGATACGCCAAATCGTTGTTCGGCTGATTTGTAAAATATCAGCTGCTTTTTTCTGGTTTCCGCCCTGCTTTTCAACCACTTTTTTCACAACCGCATGGGTGATGGACTCCAGAGACTGGTTCAGGTCGATGCTGTCTTCTGCATCTTTCCCAGCAGATGGATACAGACTGTCTTCCTGCGCTAATATCCGGGCCACATCCGCCTCTTGAATGAAACTCTCCGCAGCTTGAAGGACTAACGTTTGAAAAACACGTTTGAATTGAGGAAAATCTCCGGGCCATGAATACGCTTTGATGCATTCCTGCGCGTCAGGAGTGAGTGCAATGACCTGCTTGCTGTATAGCATATTAAAATAATTTATGCAGATCAGCGCCATATTTCGAAGCTGCTGGGGATAGGCGCTCAATCCGGGAATGTCCACTTTTTCCAAGGACAAGCTGTTGGCAATGGCGGCACGGGAAGAGTCGTTTTGATCCCTCAACGCTGAAAACAGGATCCAGTTTCCGGATAGAAAGTTGGATTTCTTTAAAAATCCGGCAAGGCGGTTGATCTGAGACTGTGACAGGGAATCACAGTTTTTCATGTAAATTGTAGTGCCGCTGTTTACAAGCGGACTTTCCGCACTGTCAAACAACCAGGAAAAGCGGTCAGGATTCAGAGCGGACAGATCGATTATGGTGAAGGGATCGCTGTCTCTCTGAAATTGAGAAAACAGTTGGGCAGCAAGAACATCCAGCAAATCTGCGTCGGTTCCGGTAATGAGGACAGGCCTCAGACCGGAAACGGAATCGATGATGTTGTCCAGTGCCGGGTGGTTGCAGAAAGCGGTATAAAAGGCCTGGCGGTGCAGGTAGTCCATAAGCCGTGCCTTGTTGGGGAAGGTCTGAATAAAGCGCTCGTCGGTTTCAATAGGGATCCCGGTTCTTCTCAGATAGAACAGACGGCAGTCCGGATCAAGGGTGCGGCTGCTGCACTGCAGGCTGTGCAGGGTGTTGTCAATGCGTACCGTGATGCAATGACCCGGCTGCAGGGAGTCCCACAGATGAGGAATCGTTGTCTCCAAAGAAAGCAGCGTTTCACTGGGCAGAGAGGAGAATAGGACCTCTCCCTCGGAGTTCAGGGCCAAAGCACCATATGGCGCTGCCTGCAGGAGCGCATGGTACAAATGCTGGCAATTCTTGATTTCCAAAATCGGTCCTGCGATGCTGATCGCTTCGTGAACGATATTGTTGACGCTTTCCTGCGTGGACGCAATCAAAACCGGTGTAAGGCCCAGCCGAGCTGCCTTTGAGGAAGCCAACACGTCACACAGTACCAGGTTGTATCCCTCTTGAGACAGGTTTTCCAGAATGCCGTCTACCTGAGAGGAGTCGTGTACGGTATATACCGGCATATCAAAATTGAGAAGCTGACACAGCAAAGAGGCGGTTTTGGTGATGGCTGCAAAGCCGACGAAAGCGCTCTTGCCGTTATATTCCTCCGCCAGCTTAACGGCGTGAAGAATGTCGTTGGCGGTAATGGAAATTTCAAGAATTGGCAGATTGATATGCTTGCGGAGCAATTCGGCAGTGCCGCCTCTGGAGATCAGGACATCGTAGTTGGCTTCGGACATGGCTTTTTGCGCCTGAAGCAGTCCGTTTTCTAAGTCGCCGACTACCACGGTGATCTGCGCATCACTGCGGACTTTTTGTGCATTTTCAAATAAGGTTCCCAGGCTCTCGTAGGGCGCGACCGCCAAAATACGAGGGGTTCGAATCGCTGCTATATTCAAAAAAGTGCCTCCTATCTGAAAAGTGCCGGATCATGAAACGTTGGAATGCGGTATCGCGTAAGAGCCAAATATTGGGTTAAACAAAAAAGCCTGCAACATTACGAGGATGATAGATCTGGGCGAATGAACAGCTGGGCGCTGACACAAGAACACGCAAAGCAAAGTGCTGCCATTTTGGTTGCATTGTAACACACCCCACAGGACTGTTGCAATATAAAACGTGTCCTCAAAATAGAAAAGTCGGTTTGTACAAAAATTAATCTATTGAATTTTGTATTATTGGCAAAAAATGAATAATGTTCATTTATGAAACGCTTGTGGGGCTGAGTTTCGTTGACAGCGTGTGAAAGACTGTGGTATTTTCGTTACGTAACACGGAAGTAAATAGATGCGAAAGGGGGGCGTTTGTGAAAATATTTATTGTAGCGGATGACCTTACCGGAGCACTGGATACGGCGGCACAGTTTGCGGCTCGAGGGATTTCCACAGAGATCCTTCGGTTCCCGGTTACCAGTGACTTGGCCCAGTGCCGGTCCAGCGTTGTAGTTTTAGATGCACAGAGCCGACATTTGCCTGCGTCAGATGCCTACCAGCGAATTTATCAGATTTTAAAAGGCGTGTTTGAGCTTGGAGTGCCTTTGATTTTCAAAAAAACAGATTCTGCACTGCGGGGAAATGTAGGAGCAGAGCTGGCGGCAATGTCCGATGCCTGCGGAGGAGAGCAGGTCCTGTTTTTCCCGGCGTACCCGCAGCTGGGCAGAACGACAATCAAAGGCGTCCAGTACATCCACGGTGTTCCGCTGAATCAAAGTGCATTTGCCCAAGATAAGCTGGACCCCGTAAAGTATTCCGATGTATGTCAGATCTTGCGGCAGGAGACGGATCTCTCTTGTGCGGTAATTGGCGTAGAGGACCAAGAGGCTCCGGAGTCCGCGAAAGTGCTGGTGTTCGATTCAGAAACAGAGGAGCAGATGCAGCGGCAGGTAGACCGCTTTGTGAATCCAGACCGGCCAGGTTCCTGTTTG
>UMKA01000831.1_pt1 | contig 14251 bp, 13 predicted proteins | sample 1966211 | NCBI WGS metagenome assembly UMKA01 (sample SAMEA4836165, study PRJEB28245) | human gut metagenome | biome: gut microbiome; material: fecal sample | place: Denmark | collected 2008
TTTATTCCGTAAATGTATATCGTACAAAAGAGCCGTTATTATCGCCTGTTACTATTACAACGTCTCCATTCTCGTTACTTGTGGTTTCCAAGATAGGAAATCTTCCGTTTTCTTTTACATAAGCTTCCGGGCTGGCTGCTTCTGCCTCGATCAATGTTTTTTTACTGTATTGTTCTCCTCCACATGGATTTATATCCTCAATATTCTTTTTCTTTCAAAAGTGATTTTTACTAAAATGAGCCTTCTGTTTTTAGGCATTATTACTATGACTTTTCCCTTTTTTCAAATCTTCTACGATTTCGTTATAGCGTTTTTTGTTTAATCGATAAAAGAATAAAACAATTGCCGTAACGATCCACAGGATTCCCGGAATTGTCGAGAATGCATGTTTCATGATTGCGATTACTTCCGGATTCTGTGCCTGGTTTGCTACATAACCATATTTTCCAAGCAATGCTGCGAGAAGCGCTGTGCCAATCGCCATTCCGATTTTATTTCCAAGAGAAACAAAAGCATACTGAAATCCATCATTTCTAAGTCTCGTCTTCCATTCGCCATATTCCACACAATCCGGAATAATTGCATAAATTGCTGTATTAAACCCAGAGAAAAAGAACTGTGTAATCCCGGCGAGCGCATAAAATGCAATTGGTGATTCTTTTACATTGAAGAAGTACATTGCCAGCATTGCAATACCTGTGAGCAGTGCAAAGATCGACGCAGTTCTTCCTTTATTATTCAGCTTCCGAAATACTGGCTGAAAGCATGCTGCACCAATAATGGACGGAATGATAATACACATAGAATATGTTGTATAATAAGAAGCATTTCCCTCTACATAAGTAAAATAATATAAAATATCTGCATTTCTTCCATATAATGTAAATCCAAACAACACCTGTCCAACCAAAGCCAGAAGATATGGTTTGTTCTGCATAACTGCTTTCAACTGTACTTTTATTGAGATTTTTTCTTTCTCAGGAATTGCTACCTGTTCTTTTGTCTTTGCGAAACAGAAGAAATGACAGGCAGCAAAGATACATCCATAAATAATTGCAACAAACAAATAACCATTCTTTGCACTGCTGCTTCCCAGCTTACTGATCAGCGGCACTGTCACAATATTGATGATTCCTATCGCAATCATTGCTGACACAGAACGGGAAGTATTAATCTTGGCACGCTCATCAATATCCTGTGTCATAGCACCACAGAGTGTTCCATATGGAATATTTACACAGGTATAACCTAATACCAGCAGGCAATAGGTAATCACCATATAGATAATCTTCGCTGTATTTGACCAATCCGGGTGTGCCCAAAAAGAAAGCACCAGAAGAATCGCTGTAATAGGCGCAGCTACAAGAAGCCATGGGCGATATCTGCCCCATCTTGTATGAGTCTTATCTGTCAGACCGCCTACGATTGGATCATTGATCGCATCCCAGAATCTTGAAAAGAGCATCAGGGCTGACACTGCAGCCATACTGATTCCAAACACGTCTGTATAAAAGATCATCAGAAAATTACTGACAAACATCCAGCTGAAATTACAGCCTACATCTCCAAATCCATATGCGATCTTACTGATCAGCGGCACTTTCCCATTATTACTTTCGTTCCCCATATCTTCCTCCCTGTCAGAATGTTGTTGGAATTCTATTTTTCCTGAACGTTAATGATAACTTTCATGGTAGTCTCGCGATTGTCATCAATATACTGATATGCCTTCAGATAATCCTTAAATGCAAATGTTTTGGAGATCAAAGGTCTTAAATGCACCTTCCCATCATTTACAAGTGTGATTCCGTCGATATAATCATCATGACGATACATCATAGTACTCTTGATATCCAGTTCATGATCATTTGCGACTGCAAGATCAATTGATGCCATGCCTGCAAATACAGCTACCAGAACAATCACGCTTCCTTTTCTTGCATATTTGATAGCCTGTCCCATTGTGATATTATTTCCTGCACAATCATAGATCACATCCGCTTTATCCGGTCCAAATGCTTCAACCATTGCCTCCCCGAAATCTTTCTCTTTTGTATTTACACATACATCAATGCCGCATTCCTTCGCTTTATCCAGGCGAAGATCACTGACATCAGTAATCATAACCTTTGCTGCTCCCATCCCTTTCGCAGCCTGTGCAACCAGATTTCCAATCGGACCAGCACCAAGAACTGCAATGTTCATTCCTTTTACATCGCCCATCTGCTTCACAGCATGTACAGCTACAGCAAGAGGCTCGATCATTGCACCTTCTTCATAAGACATCTCTTCCGGAATCGGTGTTACCTTGGATGCATCTACTGCAAAATACTCCGAAGCAGTTCCTGTTGTCTGGAATCCCATAACTTTCAATTCTTCGCAAAGATTGTATTTTCCGTGACGACATGGATAGCAGTGTCCGCAATAAACCTGCGGTTCAATTGTTACTTTCTGTCCCTCACGTAAACCTGAAGCATCTTTTCCTACTTTTACGATTTCTCCTGATACTTCATGTCCCTGCGTGACCGGATATTTGGTAAATGGATGTTTTCCATGATATACATGAATATCCGATCCACAGATTCCAATGTTCATGATCTTGACTAATACCTGATCATCTTTTATTTCCGGAACCGGAACTTCTCTAAAAATAATTTCTCCTGGATTTGTCATTACCTGCTGTAACATAATTAATTCCTCCTTTATTTATTATCTTTTATTAAACATTTTATTAAAGTAATTACATTATTATTCACTTGCCAGTATTTGTCAATATCCTTTTATTCACTTCTGCCTATTGCACAAGTTTGTTCCGTTGATTTTATGCATTTTTACTACAATATTAAGAAGTAATTTTCAGCAAAACAAAAATCCAGAAAGAAAACACTCTTTTCTGTGTTTTCTCTCTGGATTTTAAATTTATGATGCTGACATCATAATTACATACTTTTTATAAATTCCTGCAGGAAATGCTTTGCCGCCCCCACTGCAGATGCCTCTCTCTTGTAAGAACACATTTTCAGATATCTCACATCATGGTCGAAACCATTATATTCTATTACTTTTTCTCCTAATGGAATCATATACTCTGTAAGATATCCTCCAACTTCACCTCCAAGAATAATATCCATATCATACGCCATTCGTAAATTTGATATCAAAATTGCCAGATTTTTCAAATATTCCTGCCAAAGGTCTTCTGCTTTGGTTTCCTTATTTTCTAAACTCTTCATAAACTGTTCCAGTGTCTGGCATGTTTCATCTGTCAATGCACTCGCTGCACAATAAGCATCCGCACATCCCAGCTTTCCGCAATAACATTGCTTTCCTTCCGGGACCAGAATCATATGCCCAAATTCACCGGCTTTCTGATTCTCTCCCTGTATTAATTTTCCATCAATACAAAATGCTCCACCAAGAGTATTATTCAGAGACAGATACAGTGCATTTTTATATCTGTCTAAATCTTCTGCCATCATTGCTGCATTTGCATCGTTCACAAAATATACAGGAAGCGAGAATGTCTGCTCAAGAAAACCAAGACTATAGTTTTCTAATTGAAGCGCATGTGATTTGATCAGTATTCCATCACCTGGCTTTATAATTCCCGGAACAGAAATACCAATTCCAAGAATTCTGTCCTGATTTTCTACATCTGCAAGAAAATGATGCAGTTCTTCTCTGAGCCGTGAATAATAAGAAGCTTCTGTTGAAAATTCCAGCCGGATTCTTTCATACTTTTCAATTTCGGATTTCAGATTTACAAGCACAAACCCTACATGTTTTGCAGTAATTCTAATTCCAACTGCATAACGATAAGCAGGATTTATACTAATCATTTTTGCTTTTCGTCCGCCTGTAGATTCATACTCTCCCATTTCAACTACAATTCCACTGGCAAGCAGCTCATTTACATTAGACAAGACCGTTGGCATACTGAGATTCAGATTTCTGGACAATTCCACTTTAGACGTTGCCTTATGATTTATAATATAATTGATAATTTGAAATTTTGTACTGTTTTTCTTTTCCGTTCCAACCATCTCGAAGTTTCCTTTTATAAAGTATTTTATAAAAGAATCTTACCTTTTCCGGATGGATTTGTAAAGTCATTTTTGTATAAAAAACATTATACTCCGCTTATTCTTCTCCTAGATAATATCTGCCATATGCGTCTGCTGCCTTGATCGCTGCAAATACACTCTCCGGTGTAACTGTAAATGGCATATTCTGGAGAGTATCACCTTCTGCACTTGCAGCCTTTGCACCATGATACATATGATGGCATTCTTCCAGTACTGTCAGACCATTGTGGATTGCATGAGCTCCTGCAAGTCCAGCACTTTCAAATCCAATTCCGGAAAGCAGAGTATTTGCCTCAATGATCTTTTCCACTGCCGGAGTACATACGCCTGCCTCCAGAGCAATTTTAGCTTTCACGCCTTCTTCCATCAGGGTATCAAAGCACTCTTCACGCCCTTGCCGATCCTACAAGACGTGAAATACTTAACCTTCTCAAACAGTCTCGATTATCAGCCGGCGAGATCAGCAATCATTTTTCTATTTCCGGTGCCGCCATTTCTCGTCATCTGTCTGTTTTAAAAGATGCAGATCTGATTCGTAACGAACGAGAAGGAAAATTTATCTATTACGAACTCAATGCTACCGTACTTGAGGAAATCCTCTTATGGATCAACGAATTAAAAGGAGAGAAAAATTATGATCAGACAAAATAAAAAAATGCTTTTACTTACATCCATTATAACACTGCTTCCAGTTTTTATAGGTCTGTTTTTGTGGAATCAATTACCTGATTCTGTTGCAACACATTTTGGACTGGATAATCAGCCGGACGGATATTCATCCAAAGCCTTTGCAGTGTTTGGCCTGCCTCTGATTCTGCTGGCAATTCATTTAGTATGTGTGGTCGCAACAAAGATTGATCCCAAATCAAAAGATATTAATAAAAAAATATTTAGGGTTCTTTTATGGATCTGCCCGTTGGTTTCCTTGTTTGTCTCCACTGTAATCTACAGATACAGTTTAGGATATGATTTTGATATGTATTATCTATGTGGGATCCTCATTGGAGTTCTTTATCTTGTTCTTGGAAATTTTCTCCCTACAGTAAAGCCAAACTATACGATTGGTTTTCGTATTCCATGGACATTAAATGATCCTGATAACTGGTATCACACTCATCGCTTCGGTGGAAAATGCATGGTAATCGGAGGAATCATTATGATCCTTACCTCACCACTGCAAAACATGTGGATACTGCTTGCCGCTGCAATCGTTCCCTGCCTTTTGCCAGCGATCTATTCTTATCTGTATTACCGCAAATCCTGATTCTTTACCACTGTATATGAATATACTGATGCAGCCACAGGAACTGTGACACAGTGTGCATTCGGCGGCGGTATTTTCAATACAAGCTGGCAGGACATCCTCAGTGGTCTCGGATGGGGACTCGGATACTTTGGTATGCCACATATCCTGGTTCGTTTCATGTCCATCGAGAAACCTTCCATGATTAAAAAATCTTCTATCGTTGCAATTGTATGGGTAATCATTTCATTATTTTCCGCTGTTATGATTGCTTATTTTGGAAGAATGGTCATGGGTGCTGAACTGCTTACTCAGGGAAATCAGAAGCTCGTCTTCATTGCAATGGCACGTAGATTCTTCCCTGCTGGTATCTGCTGACTGCTGCTAGCTGCAATTATTGCTGCCTCTATTTCCACTGCAGACTCCCAGTTATTAGTTGCCTCCAGTTCCTTCACTGCAGACTTGTACAAGCCTTTCTTCCGCAAAAAAGCAACCGATAAAGAGACTCTGTTCGTAGGACGTGTACTTGTACTTGTTCTCTCACTGATTGCTTTTGTAATTGCTAATTCCAAGGGCAGCGGTGCACAGGCTATCATGGATATGGTCGAAAATGCATGGGGTGCCTTTGGTGCCTCCTTCGGACCTACCATCCTGCTGTCTCTGTTCTGGAAACGATTTAATTATCAGGGTGCTGTAGCCGGTGTCATCTCCGGATTTGTGATCGATCTGGGCTGGCTGTTAACTGGTATGACCGCTTCCACGGGTATCTTTGAAATTGTTCCGGGATTCTTTGGAAGCCTTGTAGCAGCTATTATTGTTGCAAAACTTACTTCTGCACCAAATGAAAAAGCGGTTGCCATTTTTGAACAGGGCACCAGCAAAAACGCTGATTGAGTTCACCGATTCAAGAATGCCCAAAGGCATTCTTGAATCATTTTTTTATTAGTGAAAGACCCAGTTTCATAATCCCCGCCAAAACCATAACCCCTATGGGATTCTTCTTAAATTTTTGCAAAAGTATAAAACATATCACAAAAATTATCACCAGGCTCCAATTTGTATTTATCAACTTAATAACTGCATTCCCCCAGAATGCGGTTATTAAAATTGATATACCTGCTGAAGCGATCATCGCTATGACTGCCGGTCTTAAAGCATTCAATATTCCCTGCAGCATTTCCATCTTTCTATACTTCAAATATACTTTCGCAATGATTATAACGACCACACAGGATGGCAGGATACATCCACCTGTAGCTACAACTGCTCCCGGAATCCCAGCAACTTTAATTCCAACAAAAGTTGCTGCATTTATTGAGATTGGACCCGGAGTCATCTGTGAGATTGTCACCAGATCTGTAAATTCTGATATATCCAGCCAGTGATGGATCGTCACCACCTGTTCCTGGATCAACGGCATTGCCGCATATCCACCTCCAAAACTGAACATTCCCACCTGCAAAAAACTTACAAACAAATATAAATAGATCATTTCTCTCCTCCCTTCTTTGAAAGGAAAGTTCGGATCACGCCAATCATTCCACAGGTAATGATTATATATACAACATTAATGTTAAATATACAGGACCCGGCAAATGCTCCGGCCATGATCAGTAAAGAAATCCTGTCTTTTTCCTGCACAATCCCCGCACCCATTTCATAAACCACAGATGCGATCACCGCTCCAACACCTGCCTGCATTCCTTCAAGTATCTGACTGATAATATAGCTGTCCCTAAATGAATGATATCCGACTGATATCACCGAAATGATCAGAAACGGCGGAATGATCGTTCCTAGGATTGCAGTCATAGCCCCCAAAATCCCCGCCAGTTTATAGCCAACAACAATTGCTCCATTTACTGCAATCGGCCCTGGTGAAGATTGGGCAATTGCAACCAGATCCAGCATTTCATTCTCGTCAATCCAATGATAATCATCCACAAATTTCTTTTTCATCAGCGTCACGATCACATAACCGCCGCCAAATGTAAATGTACTGAGATATAAACATGAAAAAAACAGCTTTCGTAATACATCTCCTTTGCCCTTAGCTTCTTCTTTCATTTTGCATCCTCCACTATTCTACTCCCACTATTACAGATGTATTTTTATCATCTAATGCATCTTAATTTTCTTTTTTTCAGTTATCACAGATACATTTAGGACACTAATATATCTTCTCTTTATGTAATTCTATATCCGAGGATACTTTTTTACAACCGATTACATCTTCAATTTATATTTATTTAGACTTTAAGATACTATTAAACTTATTATCACATATAAATTCATCTTGACTAATATAATTCTCGATTTAAAGATACCTTCTTACAATGAAATTCATCCGCAATAACCTAAAATCACTATTGTAGATACTTTCTCCCAATAGATTGTATCTGCAACACCAGAAAAATTGCCATTGTAGATACTTTCTTCCTATAGATTTCCCATAAAGCCCGAAAAAATGCTTTTGTTTGTATGTTAAACCACAACAAGACCGCCAATGGCGGTCTCGTGTTTTCTTACTCAATATTTTCTTATCAGAAATTACTCTCTTTTCTGTTTGTCTGCTCTCTGCAGGCGTTTCCTATATTTGTCAGGCAAAGTACTGTTGCGATCAGGAAAAGTCCCGGGATCAGGATGATCCACCAGGATCCTGTCATCAGTGCTTTATCTGACAGAGACAGCATACTTCCCCAGGTTATAACTTCTATTGGAAGACCAATTCCCATAAAGCTCAAGGTAGCCTCAGAAATCATTGCAGTTCTTACATTCATGACTACCATAAACATGATCGATGAGAAGAAGTTTGGTACCAGATGCTTCCACAAAACACGGAAAAACCCTGCTCCCATACATTTTGCTGCGATGATGTACTCGCTGTTTCGAATCTGTCGAACCTCGGTACGTACTACTTTTGCAATACTGGTCCAGCTGGTCACGCCGATTACAAACGACAGGCTGAGGATGTTCGCATTTCCCAGTATAGCCTGCAGTAAAATGATCAAAAGCAGTGTTGGTATACTCAAAAAAACTTCTGTAAATCGCATGATCATTTCATCAAGCCACGCCGGTGCCACACCACTGAAGGCGCCAACTACCACCGCTATAAAAGTAGAAATCACCGTAGCCAATCCACCGATCAGAATTGAAATTCTTCCCCCATACCAGATCATGGAAAAGATATCTCTTCCCATGGTATCTGTTCCAAAAAGGAACTCCGCATTTGGAGCCTTATTATAATTAAGAAGATCCATATAAGCAGGATCCTTTGTCATGATCAGTTCTGCTCCCAGACAGCCCAGTATGATAAGAATCAATATTACTGCTGAAACAACTGGTTTACCTTCGTACCACTTTTTCTTTGATTTTGAAATTACAGTTTCTGTTTTTCTGATTCCTGCCAGTTCAAATGAATTATTCGTCATCCTTCCACCACCTCCGATTTCTCGGTTATCACTTCATCCTTCATACGAGGATCAATCTGTTCATTGATAGTCTGACTGACGATATTACAGAAAATAACCAGGATTCCTGACATCATACAAAGCAGCATCAGCAGATTGTAATCATGATATCTGGCGCTCTCATAAGACATAGCTCCTATTCCAGGATACGAAAATACACTTTCTACAACATAAGTTCCGCCAAGTACATGCGGAACTGCAATAGCCATGATGCTTAAGTAAGCAGGCATTACGTTTCGAACACAGTGTCTGAACATAAGCTTTTTCTTATCCAGTCCCTTGGCCTTCGCCAAAAGCACGTAATCCGCACGAACCTCTTCAAGAATCTTATTTCGGATCATATAAGCGTAGTACCACAGATGCTCCAGAACTACGATCGTCAATGGCATGATCAGATGAATCACCCTGTCTCCGATATCGTCTGCCTTTCCAGTACTGTAAGCACCACTGCTTGGCAGGATTTTGAGATTTACGGAGAAAATAAGAATCAGCACCAGCGCCATCCAGAACTCGGGAATACAGCTGGATATCGTTCCCAGTTTACATAAGATTCTGTCTGCCAGCCGGTTTTCGTACCAGGCACACAGGATTCCCAGAAGCAATGCTCCCGCAAACATAATGACAAATCCGATTCCTCCCAGCAAAAGCGTATTGCCAACACGACCGCCAATTACTTCCAATACATCCTGTTTGTATTTAAATGAAATACCAAATTCTCCATGAAAAGCATTTTTTACCCATTTCACATACTGCACAGAAATTGGCTCGTTCAGTCCCAGTTTTTCCATCGCCCATTCACGTTCTTCCGGGCTCATCTTTTCTGTACGGTCACCATAATAGGAAATCAGAGGATCTCCCGGTGCCAGACGTGCTACATAAAACACTGCAACAGACAGAATAAATACTGAAATCAGGAATATCAGACATTTTTTACCATAGTAGACTAACTTTTTTTGTCTCATTATATGCTGCACCCCTTTCCATCAGCCGGGAGCATTGCAAAATGTCCTGGTGACACTTCTGTCCACACACTGTTTTCCATTCCTTCGCCATCATAATACTGAAGGACTCTTTTTCTTTCTCTGATCGGGTCCGGCACAGGAATTGCAGACAGCAGTGTTTTTGTATAAGGGTGCACCGGATTGGAATACAATTCCTCCGACGGTGCCAGTTCTACCAGTTTTCCATGATACATTACCCCAACACGGTCACAGAGATATTCAACCATAGCCAGGTCGTGAGCAATAAACAAGAATGTAAATCCGTGCTCCTCCTGCAGATGGCGGAACAGGTTCACGATCTGTGCCTGTATGGAAACATCCAGAGAAGCGATTGGCTCATCCGCTACCAGAAATTCCGGCTCCATACATAAGGATCTGGCTATTGCCACGCGCTGTCTCTGACCGCCGGACAATTCGGATGGATAACGATCCAGAAAACTGTTCTCAAGTCCTACATATTCCATCTGAAAGGCTGCTTCTTTTATATAGCTTCCTCGAGGTGGTGTAATATGCTGGATTCTCATTGGTTCCGTAATAATATCTGACACCTTCATCTTCTGATTCAGACTGGAGGCAGAATCCTGAAAGATCATCTGTCGTCTGGTCTGAAGCATTTTTTTATTCTTTCTGAATTCTTTTTTGTCACAGATATTTACATCTTTGTACCAGATTTCTCCCTGAGTCGGCTGATAGATATTCATCAGACATCTGGCTACGGTAGATTTTCCGGAACCGGATTCTCCTACCAGACCAAAAATTTCGCCTTTGTGGATCTGGAAAGAGACATCATCCACAGCCTTTACTTTGATCTTTTTCGTCAGATGAAACTGCTGGGTCAGATGCCTGACATCTAATAATACTTCTTTACTCACTGCACTGTCCTCCCATAGGTGATTTGATCTGTGGTGCCCTTGGGTCCAACAGCCAGGTTGCCGCATAATGCGTGTCTGTGATCTTAAACATAGGCGGCATTTCTTCATAATCAATATTCAGAGCATATTCATTTCGACATGCAAAAGCATCCCCCACAGGTGGATCAATCAATGTAGGCGGCATTCCAGGAATCGTGTACAGGCTTTCTTTTCCTTTTGCAAATGCCGGAAGTGATCGCATCAGTCCCCAGGTATATGGATGCCGCGGATCATAATAGACTTCCTCCGCTGTGCCGATCTCCACGATCTTGCCAGCATACATTACCGCTACCCTGTCCGCAACACGGGCAACTACTCCCAGATCATGGGATACCAGTATGGTGGCTGTTCCAAGCTTCATCTGAATTTCGCGCAGAAGATCCAGAATCTGAGCCTGAATAGTCACATCTAGTGCCGTAGTCGGCTCATCCGCAAATAAAATATCCGGATCAGCAGCCAATGCGATTGCCATAACGCATCTCTGACGCATTCCGCCGGAGAACTGCCACGGATACTGATGATAACGTTCCTTTGGATGCGAAATACCAACCAGTTCCATAAGCTCCAGAACCTTTTGATTTACCTGTTCTTTTGTATAGTTCTTATTATGTATCAACACTGCTTCCGCGATCTGTTTTCCGATTTTAATAGTTGGATTCAGGGAAGTCATAGGATCCTGAAAGATCATGGAAAAAATTTTTCCACGTAGTTTCTGCATCTCTTTTTCCCTGTAACAGGTGATGTCCTGCCCGTTAACACTGATACTTCCTTCTTTGATCTTGGCACTTGGCGGCAAAAGTTTCATGATACTTTTGCAAAGTACACTCTTTCCGCATCCGGATTCTCCAACTATAGCCAGCACTTCTCCCTTTTTTAACGAAAAAGAGACATCTCTTACCGCCTGGACCTCTCCCGAAGGACCATCTATGCTGACTGAAAGATTTTTGACCTCTAATAAATGTTCCATTTTCAACCCTTTTTCCGCTCGTGTAAAAAGGGGGCACTCCGCGTGCCCCCGTCACAACCCTTATCTCGTTTTATTCATTCAATAGTCCAGTCTGCAACATTCCAGAAAATACCAACTCCGTGATGTCCCATAATGGTATCAGGATCGATTCCCTTAATATTGCTGTCTGCAACATAGTTTGCATCAATATAGCAGATCATCGCATAAGCCGGATCCTCTGCAAGAGCTTTCTGGAAATTAGCATAAGCTTCTTTACGAACCTCCGGATCATCGGACTGTCTTGCTTCTGTCAGATATTTGTCAACTTCCTCGTTAGAGTAGCTGGAGTAGTTTGCTCCCTTATCTGTTCCGAATACTTTGTATGTATGGTCGTCAGCGTCAAACGGGCTTCCCCATCCGATCAGGAATGCCATCTGTCCTGCCCAGTCTGTCTGTGCCGGAATTTCAACAGATACATCCATACCGATTTCTTTCAGTTCCTGTGCTGCGATCTGCGCCATGTCAATACGTACCTGGTCTCCAGCTCTTACGCTGATTACAAAACCAACTTTTTCGCCATCACGATAGTAGAATCCGTCATCGCCCATCTCACATCCGGCTGCTTCAAGGATTTCTTTTGATTTTTCCGGATTGTAATCATAGTGTTCAACATCTTCACAGTTGTAGATATTTCTCTGAAGAGGACCATAAGCAGGCATTCCCTGTCCCAGGATAACTGCGTCGATGATTGCCTGACGGTCAAGTCCGTAGCATACTGCCGGGATCAGGTCACGGTTTTTCTGCCAGTATTCGTTTCCAAAGTTAAACATGATTCCACGATAATCAGCAGTCTTCATATCATAACATGTATAAGCATCGTCTCCGGCAAAAGCTGCTGCATCCTTTGGAGTTAAAAGAGCCAGATCCAGTTCTCCGGATTTTAACTGAAGAGCTTTTGCATTGTCATCTGGTACGATCTTAAATACGATTTTATCGATAGAAGGCTCACCTTTGAAGTAATCTTCATTTTTAACAAGTGTGATAGCCTGTCCTTCATCCCAGGATTCAATTTTGTATGGGCCAGTTCCAACCGGGTTACGGAAGAAATCAGATGTCTGCATATCCTCTCCCTCAAGCAGATGCTTAGGAAGAACTGCCATTGTCATATAGTCAAGAAATGCAACGTTTTTGTCCTCGAGTTTGAATTCAACTGTATGGTCATCAACCACGTTGATCTCTTCTACATCTTCGTAGTTTGGTGCATTCTCAGAACCATTTTCCGGATCCATGATAGCTTCGATCGTAAATTTAACATCGTCTGCTGTAACAGGTTCGCCATCCTGCCATTTCGCATCTTCTGCCATGTGGAATGTGTAGGTATTTGTTGCATCATCAAATTCCCAGCTTTCTGCCAGTCCCGGAACTACCTGATTGTCTCCGTCATGTGCAGTTAATCCATTAAAGATCAGAATATTGATCTCGCCATGTTCGTCCATAGCCGGGTTGATTCTGGTATAATCTCCGCTTCCGTATACCAGTGTTGTTTCTTCATCTGCCAGTACAGGCACTGTGGTTCCGGCACTGACCAGTGATACAGTCAGAAGCATTCCGGCAATTGTTAAAATCCCCTTTTTCATTATCTGTTCCCTCACTTTTTTTATTTAGTAACTTACTCAATGATACCAAAACGGTCTGGCATCCATAAGCCCTGTAGGGGGATATTGATGTATTCCTATTTATGACGTACATATTCCATTTCAACATATTTAATCCGATGATATGCTCTCGACATAAAAAAAGGAAGCCGTTATTCACGACTTCCAAGTCTTTCCTTAAAATCCATATAACCAAACTCTGTAAGCTGCTGCATCGTATTGTCAGCATGTCTGAGCCAGATATTCGGCAATGACATTCCGTTAAAGGTGTTATTTTTACATGTAGTATAGATGGCCATGTCTCCAAACATCAGAAGATCTCCATATTCCGGAAGCTGTCGGAATTTATACTCTCCAATCACATCTCCTGACAGGCAGGTCGGTCCTCCAAGACGGACTGTGATCCCACTCTCTTCTTTCTCATCTGTTCCCAAAAGTGGCGGAAGATAAGGCATTTCCAGTACATCCGGCATATGACAGGCTGCGCTGGCATCCACAATTGCAATCTGTGTCTCTCCGTTTTTCAAAACATCCAGCACACTGGTCAGGAGAAAGCCTGCATTTAATGCCCACGCTTCTCCGGGTTCAAGGTAAACCTCTGCCTTCCATTCCTCTTGTACCATACGGATACAACGTTCCAGTCTTTCAATATCGTAACCTGGTCTTGTGATATGGTGGCCACCGCCAAAATTGATCCATTTTACTCTGGAAGCGAGATCACCAAAATGCTTCTTTACTGAAACAAGAGTTGTCTCCAGATCATCGGAATCCTGCTCGCAGAGAGTATGGAAGTGAAGGCCATCGAGTAAATCCAGAAGTTCCGGATTTTTCTGAAATGCTTCATCCCACTGTGCTCTTGTCGTACCCATACGGCTTCCCGGAGCACAGGGATCATAGATATCATGTCCTTCCTGAGTAGAACATTCCGGATTGATCCGCA
>UMKA01053435.1_pt1 | contig 14218 bp, 22 predicted proteins | sample 1966211 | NCBI WGS metagenome assembly UMKA01 (sample SAMEA4836165, study PRJEB28245) | human gut metagenome | biome: gut microbiome; material: fecal sample | place: Denmark | collected 2008
TTTCACAATAATGGCTCTGATGCCGTGACTGGTGCAACTATCACTCAAATGGCTAAAGACAACGGTTGGGAGCCAATGAACAAGCCAGGCGAAAGCTATGAGCTTGGCTGGGATTCAACTATTGATCGTGATTATCAAATCGTTGATAAAAATTGGGTCGAATCAAAGGAAATCCGAGAGCCAATCAATTGGCATCCAGTCCAAGATCTTGTCAAATACATCGAAACATTGTTTGAAATGACCGACCTCGTTGGTTATGTCACATCAACTTATCCGATTGAAACAGAAAACGGACCAATCTATAAGCCAACTCAAGGTAATTATGACAGGACTGCCGGAGAGCTTATCAAAGAACTTCAGAGTAATGGTGATGATATTGGTGCGGTCTTCGGAGACTACAAGGAAGAAGCTGGCGCTTGGATTCGTTTTAACCCGTTGGATGGAAAGGGTGTCAAGAACGATAATGTCACTGATTTCAGATACGCTCTAGTAGAATCTGACAGCATGGAGCTTGGGAAACAGTACGCTCTATTTAAAGAGTTAGAACTTCCTATTGCTACACTAGTACACTCTGGACACAAGTCGTTGCATGCAGTGGTACGTGTGGATGCTAGGGACTACCAAGAATATCGAAAACGTGTCGATTACATTTATCAGATTTGTAAGAAAAACGGGCTCGATATTGATACCCAAAACCGAAATCCGAGTAGACTGTCTCGCATGCCTGGAGTCATCCGAAATGGGCACAAGCAGTTCTTGATTGATACGAATCTTGGGAAAGCTAACTACGAAGAATGGTACCAATGGGTTGAGGATTTAAACGACGACCTGCCTGATCCTGAAACACTAGCAGACGAGTGGGACCACCTTCCAGATTTAGCCCCAGAGCTTATCCATGGTGTGTTGCGACAAGGTCATAAGATGCTGATTGCAGGCCCGTCAAAAGCTGGTAAGTCATTCGCCCTCATCGAATTATCGATTGCTATCGCAGAGGGTCAAAAATGGCTCGGTTGGCAGTGCGAACAAGGCAAAGTCCTCTATGTCAATCTTGAATTAGATAGGCCATCAGCTTTGCACCGATTCAAAGATGTTTACACTGCTATGGGGATTGAGCCTAAATGTGTAGCAAATATCGATGTCTGGAACCTTCGCGGAAAGACTGTGCCAATGGACAAGTTAGCACCTAAACTCATTCGACGCTCGCTCAAAAAGAATTACCAAGCAGTTATCATTGACCCTATCTACAAGGTTCTGACGGGTGACGAGAACTCAGCGGATCAAATGGCACATTTTACCAATCAGTTCGATAAGGTAGCTACTGAGCTAGGGTGTGCTGTAATCTACTGCCATCATCACTCGAAAGGTTCTCAAGGTGGTAAGAAATCAATGGACCGAGCTAGCGGATCGGGAGTATTCGCTCGCGATCCTGACGCTCTGGTTGATTTAGTCGAGCTAGACCTTAACGAAGACCTCGTTAAAGCTCGGACTGAAAAAGCAACGGCTAAGATTTACCAAAGAGCCTTGCAAGAACAGGCTAACGATTATTACCAACAGAATGTCAGTCTTGACGATCTGGAAAGTCGCTATCAAATGCAACAACATTTTGACAAAGCAATTCCTGACGTTATGAAACGTAAGCCTTACCTTGACGAGGTCAAGACGACGACCCATAGCATTGAGATTGCAACTGCTTGGCGAGTTGAAGGGACCCTTCGTGAGTTCGCCAAATTTGCCCCTGTTAATATGTGGTTCAGCTATCCAGTTCATGAAGTGGATACTACTGGAGTGCTAGCTGATATCCAATTGGAAGATGCAGCACCAAGCTGGAAGAAAAACCTTGATAGTAAAAAAGGTAATGAATCGAAAAAGAAAACTGCTGACGAAAAATTCACAACAGCCATGCAAATATTATTTGACGGAATAACTCCGGTAGAATTGAGCGACGTAGTGGAATATTTCTCAACAGAAGATAAGCCAGTTAGTGAAAAAACCATCAGAAGATGGGTGAAAAATAATGGTGATTTCGAGGTGAAAAACAACCAAATTTTGCCTAAAAAATAGCCAGGGACATTTCAGGGACAAGGACAAACCCGAGGGACAAACCCGAGGGACAACTTCGGGAATGTCCCTGTCTCTGAGGGACAAACCCGAGAATGTACCTGTGTCCCTGAGGTGTCTCTAGGGACAAGGACAAACCCGAGAATGTCCCTGAGAAATCGCTCAACCATGCGGTTTATAGACTATAGGGACAAACCCGAAAATCTAGGGACAAAAATAGGGACAGATTATCTAACTACTCGGTAGTGTAGATAATTGGGAAATGTCCCTGAGAGTTCAGAAGAACAGGTACAGGAACATGGGGGGCCTAAGACTCCCCCATGTAACCCTGTAACCCTGTCCTTCACTCTGAACTTAGGCGCGTGGAAAAAAGAAAGGAAAAAATAAAAATGGGACGTACTGCCGGAAGTAAAAACAAAAAACAAAAACGACGTTCTGAAAAATTATTAGTTGCGAAGACTATGCCGCCGCTCTATCACACCTTGCCGGGGGAAGAATTTGATAATGATAAAAGCCAAGTATATGCTTGGATAAAAAATCAGACTGACTTAATTCAGTGGCTTTGGAGACAGTTAGGATCAGCTGGTTACATTGTCTACAATTCAGAAACTGGCCAGTGGAAGGGTGTGGATTACGATGATTGAATTTTTCTTGCCAATGAAAAATATACCAACTACGACACACCAACAGAAACAAGTCGCTGTGGTGAATGGTAAGCCACAATTCTATGAGCCTCAAAAGTTGAAAGAAGCTAGAATCTTATTTACAACCTTGCTTACTCCATACACACCAAACGAAAAAATTGAAGGGCCCATACGTCTAACGGTGAAATGGCTATTTCCTAAAATCAAAAAAGCGACTCATGGTCAATACAAGACTACTAAACCAGATACGGATAATTTGCAAAAGCTTCTAAAGGATTGTATGACTGATCTTGAGTATTGGAAAGATGATGCTCAAGTCGCTAGTGAGATTGTTGAGAAGTTTTGGTCAGACACTGTTGGGATATATGTCAAGGTGGAAGAGCTATGAATTATATTAATTTCTTCGAGACTGAAGTTCCGAATTGGATGAGAGAAAACAACCAAATGATGCAGCATGTCGGTTTCAACACCCCTGCATACTGGAATTGGGTAGTCGTCTCTATCGACAAGGTCTGTGAAAAATACAATAACGATATTTTGGTCAAAAACCAATTTCATATTATCTGGGATTTCCTAGATGAGAAGGCTAGGAAGGTCTCAGATACAAATAATGGTAAAACGGTGGAATGATCGCATAGCTGGTGTTAAATATGCACCACGGCCATACGAGAAACCGGTAACGGTGTTGGAACGTGTAGAGTATTTTAGACATTGGTTTTATACCACACACCAAAAAGAATTAGGTGCAGTGGCAATCAAACTAGGTATTGGGAATAAGAAGCTCAACCGTATTCTGACACTAGAGCAGTTGCCGGATGATGAATTACTAAAGGAGATGATGGAGCTATGCAAGTAAAAGAGTATGCGCTATATAAGGGCGAGGAGTTACTGGCAATGGGGACTAAGCGTGAAATAGCTGAACAATTGGGTGTGTCAGCTAGCACCGTTGGTTACTATGGCACGCCGGTATACGCTCGAAGAGTCAGTGAAAACGGAAGGAGATTAATCGAGTTATGAAATATAAAGTTATTGTTTACTACGACAACATGGAAGATAGTGAGCATATCTTCCAGACGAAGAATGAAGCAATCAACGAAATGCACAGATTGGGATTGAAATATCGCAACGCAAGAAAATATAAGGTGGAGTTAGTCGAATGCGGTGGATAGTACGAGTAGCACGCACAATGGACGATGTTAAAGAGTGCCATTTCACAGATAAAACGAAGGCACTGGAATACGTTGAAGCGTTGAAAAAGTTAATCATGGCAGTAGATGATGTCACTGTCTGGATGGAGGAAATTGATGACGATGACTAGAAAAGAAGCAGTACAGAAATTGGCAACAGCAGGACGCCTTTCAATAGCCCACGCTGAAGATTTATATGATTCGTTCTTCCCTAAACCAGTAGTGCCGCAGTATGTTGCGGATTGGTATGAGGGGAATAAGGTAGATTTAAACGGTGCGTTATTTATAATGGTGAGACTATGGGATGAAAAAAGCAGAAATTCAGACTTTTATCGATGGTTCAGAAAAGATAAGGAAGCTTTCCAAACCCTCGTCAACATGCACCAGTTCGGCTATGAGGTCGAGGAAGGAAAACGTTACACGGTTCGAATTAAAGGGGTTGATGGATACACTACTCACCTTAATCAAAACTTAGACAATCAAGTATGGTTTTTTGCATCAAATGAAAGAATTGACGGTTTTAGAGTTAGACACACCCGCAAAGAGCTAGAAGAAGCTGGTTTCGGCTGGGTGTTCGACTGCGAGGGTATTGAAGTGAAAGAGGTCGATGATGGAAACGATTAAATTTTTTTTGATGGTCGTAGCTGCGGTTTATGCTTGGCACACGCTGTTTGGTGGGGGTGAATAGATGACTAATCTTAAACGATTGCAAAAGAAGAGGATTTATAATGAGCTGGCAGTCGCAACGATTCTGTTACTGGTCTCACTGGCCATTAACGTGACCACTGTTCTACGAGTGGTTAATAGACCTATCGAGACAGTGGTTATCCATAAAGCTGACAATGCCGTTGAATTACACGGCAAGGTGACCGGGAAATCTATGGTAGGGAAACTATATACGCTCGATTGCGGAGCTTACGGGAAATTCCTTGTCAGCAAGGAACAATACGATAGCGTGCAAGTAGGGGATGATATCCCCAGCTATTTGAAAGGGAGAGGAAGTTAAGATGAAAGAAACTCAAGAGGATTGCTTGGCGAAAATAGGTAAATATTGGGAAAGAGCCTATTTTATTGGAGTATTTCAATATTCTTATACTCATGGAGATAGCCCCATGGTTGGTGGTTATAAAGCTGGACAGGTTTCATATCCAGTTGCAGTGGTTCGTTTTGGTGGTAAATTGTATCAGTTAAAACTTGATGAAATTGACTTTTGTGAGGTAAAAATGAGACCTAGTGCCGTTGCAGCTAATTGAAGTTGCAAAAATCCTTAATCAGTACTAAAAAAGCCAAGGCATTCTCTACCTCAGCTAATAGTCATATCACAACGACTATTATACTACAAAAAGGAGACGGAGAGTGAACAAGGCTAAAGAGATCCTAAATGAGCTACAAAATCTTGATATGGACATTCAAAGCCGTATAGATGAAATCAATGAGCTTGAGGCAGGGTTGCTCTCAAGCCCCAAGTGGACAGCAGACAAGGTTAAAGGCGGTCAAGCCAAAAAGGTTGATGATGTCTATACTCAGCTTATTGTGATGAAAGAGGCGATAGAGCAAGACACAAAGGAAGCTATTGACAGGAAACTTGAACTTGGTAGGTTGATTAACAAGCTGAAAAATCCAAAGAGCAGGGCAGTCCTCAGAATGACTTACATTACTAAGATGTATGTTGATGATGTTTGTGACAAAATGGGTATCAGTAGAACCACTTTCTATACTCTGAGGAATACAGCTATTTGTGAGTTGAATGATGTTTTGGAAAAATGGAACTAAATTGAACTTTACAAAACCGTACTGAACAAATCAATACTTGTTAGCACAGTTTTGATATTATGCTAGAATGGTAGTATCAAGAATTAAGGGTAAGGCGCTTATGAAGTGTCTGCCCTTTTCTTTTTTGTCAAAACAAACAAAGCAGGGGGGGGCATGGAGAAAAGTGAACTAGCACGCAAAGACTATGAGGCAGGCATGAAGTACAAAGACATTGCTACCAAGCATGATGTCTCAATTAACACAGTCAAATCATGGCAACGCAGACACAAATGGAGCCGTGACAAAAAGGGTGCACCCAAAACCCCAAGAGGTGCACCCAAAGGGAATAAGAATGCAGACGGGCACGGAGCACCTAAAGGAAACACCAACGCCCTCAAACATGGCTTGTTTGCTAAGTATCTGCCTCAAGAGGTCTATGAGATAGCTCAGGAGGTTTCAGAGAAACAGCCTATAGATATACTCTGGGAGAATATAACGCTGACCTATGCTAATCTACTGCATGCTCAGCGTATTCTATTTGTCCAGGATATAGAAGATACCAGCACCTTTGTCACAAGCACAGGAAAGGCTGGCACAGGCTATGAACATCATACAGCATGGGATAAGCAAAGCAAGGCTCTAGCTGCAATAGCAAGGGCACAGTCAGAGCTTAAAGGCATGATTAAGACCTATGATGAGTTGACACGGTCACCACTTGTAACAGAGGAGCAACGCTTGAGAATTGATAATCTCAAAGCTCAGCTAGGCTCTAATGATGAGGATGACACAGTCATTACTGGATTTACATTTGATAGGAGTGAGTACAATGGCGATACTGAACCTAGCCAAACTGATTAACCCAGTCTTTGACAGCGTACTCTACACCCTCAAGAGCCATGTAGTGCTGAAAGGTGGGCGTGCCTCTACTAAGTCCTCTGTAGTGTCTATTGACCTAGTGAACAGCTTTATCAGTGACCCTCTAGGTAATGTGGTAGTACTACGCAAGGTTGGTAAGTACCTGAGAATGTCTGTCTACGAACAGATAAGATGGGCAATCTATGAAATGGGGCTAGCTAATCAGTTTCACTTTGGTAAGTCACCGCTACAAATAACCCACAAGAAGACGGGAACAGCGTTCTATTTCTACGGTGTAGACGACCCCATGAAACTCAAATCGCAGAAGATAGCTAAAGGTTATGTCATGGCTGTCTGGTTTGAGGAGCTGGCAGAGTTTGCAGGACGTGAGGACATTGACATAGTTGAGGATACCTTTATCCGTCAAGAATTGCCAAACGGCAAAGAGGTCAAGGTCTATTTCACCTACAACCCACCACGCAACCCTTATGATTGGATAAATGAGTGGGTAGCAGAGAAAGCGGGTGACCCCACCTATCTCATACATCACAGCACCTATCTTGATGACAAGCTAGGCTTTTTGTCTAAGCAGATGAAAGCCAAGATAGCCAGGTACAAAGAGACTGACCCTGACTACTACCGCTGGATGTATCTAGGAGAGGTGATAGGGCTTGGTAATCATGTCTACAACATGAACTACTTTAAGCCACTAGAGAGCCTCCCTGATGATGACAAGGTGATAGGTATATCATTCGCAATGGACACCGGACACCAACAATCAGCTACAGCTTGCGGTGCTTATGGTCTGACTTCAAAGGGCAATGTGATTCTGTTAGATACATTCTATTACAGCCCAGCCGGTCAAGTAATCAAGAAGGCGCCTAGCGAATTGACTGTTATGGTTAGTAACTTCATCGACAAGGTGCTTAAACAGTACCGAGTGCCAAAGCTACGCATGACCATTGATAGTGCTGAAGGTGCTTTGAGAAACCAATATTTCAAGGATTTTGGGGAGCGATGGCATCCAGTAGCTAAGAAGAAGAATCAAACCATGATTGATATGGTTATCAGTCTGTTAGCTGAGGGGCGTTTCTATTACTTAGACATTCCAGCAAACAAGATATTCTACGAGGAACATAAGATGTATCGATACGATGAAAAGACGATACATTCTGATGATCCAAAAGTTATTAAAGAGGATGACCACACAGTCGATGAATTCAAATATTTCGTTTTAGATAACGCAAGAGAACTAGATTTGAAAGCTTAAAAGGAGCTACTAATGGGAATCATACAGACCATTAAGAACATCTTCAAAAGGAGTAATTATGTGATGACTAATCAAAGTCTAAACAGTATCACCGACCACCCTAAGATTGCTATATCACCAGAAGAATACAACCGTGTCATGGACAATCTGCGCTATTTTGCAGGGAGTTTTGACCGTGTGAGCTATCGAGATAGCAACGGGACAGATTTGAAGCGTGAATTCAACCACTTGCCTATCGGACGTACCGCATCAAAGAAGGTTGCCAGTCTCGTATTCAATGAGCAAGCTAAGATTCAAGTCGATAACGAAACGGCTAATGAATTCATCAACGAGACACTTAAGACCGACAGATTTAGCAAAAACTTTGAACGCTACCTAGAGAGCTGTCTTGCCCTCGGTGGCCTTGCTATGCGTCCATACGTTGATGAAGACCGTGTCAGAGTGTCATTTGTACAAGCACCAGTATTCTTGCCGCTGCAATCAAACACACAAGACGTTTCGAGTGCTGCTATTGTGACTAAAACACTTAAAACAGAAGGGCAAAAAGTAAAATACTACAGTCTTATCGAATTCCATGAGTGGACTAAGGACAGCTACACGATAACTAATGAGCTATACGAATCTGAATCTAAAACTCGTATCGGTCAACGTGTACCTTTATCAATGCTCTATGAGGATTTAGAAGAGACTGTAACGTTAAATGGTCTTACAAGACCGCTATTTACGTACCTTAAACCTCCGGGAATGAACAACAAGGACATTAACAGTCCTCTTGGTTTATCTATCTTCGACAACGCTAAAACTACGATGGACTTCATCAACACCACTTATGACGAATTTATGTGGGAAGTCAAAATGGGACAGCGTAGGGTTGCAGTGCCGACCCAAATGATTAAGACTGAGTACGATACAAGCGGTGAGAAGGTCACAGTCAAACGTGAGTTTGAAACTGGTCACAATGTCTATGAACAGTTTGACAGCGGTGACATGGATAAAGGTATAGGCATTACTGACCTTACCACTGATATCCGTTCGGATGATTATATCAAGGCAATCAACAAGGGATTGAGTTTGTTTGAAATGCAACTAGGCGTGTCCGCTGGTATGTTTAGCTTCGACGGTAAATCTATGAAGACTGCTACAGAGGTAGTGTCAGAGCAATCAGACACTTATCAAATGCGTAACTCTATTGCGACTCTTGTTGAGCAGTCACTAAAAGAGCTTGTCATTTCAATCCTAGAGCTTGCTAAGGTCTACAATCTCTACGCTGGTGAGATTCCAACCATGGATGAAATCAGTGTTGATTTAGACGATGGTGTATTTACTGATCGTAACGCCGAGTTCGATTACTGGTCTAAAATGGTAGCGTCTGGATTCGCACCGAAAGTTATGGCCATTGAAAAAACTCTCAACGTGACCGAGGAACAAGCTCAAGAGATTTACCAAGCTATCAATGATGAAACTATGGTAAGTGCTGATAGTTATAGGACAAGTGAAGAGGTCGATATTTACGGGGAGTGATAGGCTATGGCTAAAAAGAAACCTATCAAACTAAATGACCAGCAATTAATGCTAGACGCTAGTCGAGTAGCTGATATCTACCATCAAATGACAATAGATTTGTTTGACCAAGTCGTTGACCGAATTAGAGAACGTGGGACTGCTAGTCTTGAGGACAACCCTTATATCTGGCAGCTTGAGAAAATGAGTGAGATGGGCTTGCTTAACAAAGACAACATCAAGCTCATCGCTAGATATTCCGGGATTGCTGAAGAACAACTAAGGTATGTTATTGAAAACGAAGGATATAAGGTATATAAGGACACCAAAACCCAACTTTTAGAATCAATGGGTGGTGGTGATTTTGTTACCAACAATCTTATCCAAACCACATTAGCAAACTATGTTAATCAGACAACAGGAGATATCGACAATCTTATCAATACCACGCTACCTAAGAGTGTCAGAAAGGTCTATCAAGACATTGTTGAGGAAGCTGTTGCAAAGGTGGTCACCGGTTTAATGAATCCAGACAAGGCTATTTCAACCACAGTAATGAAATGGGCTGAGAGGGGTTTCTATGGTTTTACTGACAAGGGCGGCAAACGTTGGAGAGCTGACGCTTACGCTAGGGCAATCATAAAAACTACATCGTGGCGTGTTTATCGTGAAGCGAGGAAGGCGCCGGCTGATGAGCTAGGAATTGATACGTTCTATTATTCGATGAAGCCTGCGGCTCGGGAAATGTGCGCACCGTTGCAGCATCAGATTGTAACGACTGGTCAAGCCAGAGTGGAGGAAGGCGAGAAAATCTTTGCCCTTGATGATTACGGTTACGGCAAGCCCGGAGGGTGCCAAGGCATTAACTGTGGCCATACTATGACGCCGTTTATTCCAGGAGCCAATTATAAGCCAGACTTACCGGACCACTTAAAAAACCTAACACCAGAAGAAGCAATAGAAAATGCTAATGCTCAATCTAAACAGAGAGCAATAGAACGCTCTATCAGAAAGTCAAAGGAGTTGCTTCATGTTGCTAATAAGTTAGAGGACGAGGAACTGATAAGCAAATACAAAGGGCAAGTTAAATCTAGGCAAGCTGCAATGAGGTCTTACTTAGCACAACACCCATTCTTGCATCGTGATTACTCAAGAGAGCGCTATTACAGCGACCCTTTGAGAGAAGCTGAAGCAGAGATAAAGCTGCGTAAACACCAAAATAAAAAACAAACCGTGTCGAATTGATGCGGTTTTTCTATTTGACCTGTCGAATGTCGTAAAACTAGGCAAATTCAGTCCCTTGGACGTAAAACGAAGGAGTTTTAAGCATGAGTTTAAAACGTGACATGTTGGTTGAAGCTGGTATTACAGATAAAGCAGTGATTGATTCCTTAATGAATGCGTACGGTTCTGGGATTGAGAACGCTAAAGCACAAGCTAAGTCTGAATTACAAGCTGAAAACGACAGCCTTAAACAACAACTTGAGCAACAAAGCCAGGCACTCAACGACTTGCAAGCTAAAGAGGGAGCAAGTGAGGAACTCAAACAACAATTGACGGACTTACAAGCTAAATTTGACACTTACAAGACTGAGAATGAAGCTAACCTTGCCCAAGTTACCAAATCAAACGCTATTCGTCTAGCTTTGAAGGATGTGGATGCTCACAATTCAGACGACCTTGCTAAATTCATCAATTTTGACGAAATCGAACTTGATGAAACTGGTAAACCTAAACTAGACAAGGTTATCAAGGGATTGAAAGAAACAAGTCCATATCTTTTCAAACAAGAAGAACAAGCAGCACAACCTAAAATCTTTGCTGGTGGCAATCCATCTGCCAGTCAGAATGGACTTACCAAGGAAGATTTTAAACGAATGGGTATCAATGAGCGTCAAGAGCTTTTTGATAAAGACCCAGAACTATACCAACAATTGAAAGGATGATTTAATCTATGGTTCTTGGAACAACAACGACTGCACAAGTCATCAATCCACAGGTTATGGCTGACATGGTTTCGGCTAAATTGCCTAAACTTATCAAATTCACACCACTCGCAGTAGTGGAGACAACTCTTGTAGGACGTCCGGGGGACGAACTCACAGTGCCACAATGGACGTATTCTGGTGATGCCACTGAAATCACTGAAGGTCAATCAATCCCAATCGACCAACTTGGCACTAAAGAAACGAAAATGAAAATCAAGCAAGCCGGTAAAGCTATTGAAATCACTGACAAGGCCGCTTTGGTTGGTCACGGTAATGTCTATGGTGAAGCTACTAATCAGATCGCTTTGGCTATTGCTAACAAGGTCGACAACGACATCGTTGAAGTTGCCAAAACTGCGACACAAAACATTACTGAAGCCCCTGTTTCAGTAGCGAACATCGACAAAGCCTTGGAAATTTTCGCAGACGAAGAAGACGCTCGTTATGTTGCACTCATCAATCCAAAGGATGCTATTAAATTGCGTGCTGACGCTGGTCAAAACTGGCTCAAAGGTTCAGAAGTCGGTGCTGATGTAGTCGTATCTGGCACTTTCGGTGAAGTTGCTGGCGTGCAAATCGTCCGCACTAAGAAAGTTGAAGAAGGTAAAGGCTTCCTTGTTAAGGTTTCTTCACTTCAAACAGACACAGACGATGATGCTAAATATGGAGCATTCGTGATCAACTTGAAACGTGATGTCATGATCGAGAATGACCGTGACATCTTGAAGAAGACTACTGTTTATTCTGGTGATGAATACTACGGTGTCTACCTTTACGATGACTCTAAGGTGGTTAAGTTCGGAGGTGCCTAATGGGAATGTTAATGCGTCGTCATTTGAACGACACTGAACCTACTCCCGTTACTGAAACGGTTGAGGAAGTAGCGAACACGCTCGAAGATAAGACTGTCGCTGACTTGCGTATCATTGCACAACAGCGTGGTCTCACTGGCATTTCCACATTGACTAAAGCGGAACTTGTAGACCTCCTAAAATGATGAAGGGAGGTGGTTAAATGACATATTTAACCGAAACAGAATTTTTAAAACTTGGTTTTGAAGACGTAGAAGACTTTGAAACACTAGCGGCTAGAGCTAGGCTCATTGTTGATTTGTATATCAAAAACTTCTACGATTTCACCGATTTTGAAACGGACTTCGAGCCACGAAAACAAGCGGTGAAGAAGGCGGTAGCTTATCAAATCGCTTATTTAGATTCAAGTGGCGTTATGACTGCCGAGGATAAGACTTCACTAGCAAGCATGACTGTCGGACGTACTCATGTAAGCTATCAGAACGGCTCTAAGTCGTCCAACGGCGGTCAGAGGTATAATCTATCCATCGACGCTCTAAACTGGCTGACATTGGCTGGTTTTGGCTGTAAGGCGGTGGGCTATGATAGATAAACGCATGTTAGTTGATACTGTCACTATCAAAAAATTGACGGGTGAAACGGATGTATGGGGTAAAGTAACGTATGATGAGCCCACAACCCTAAAATCCGTTAGATTTGATAGGCAGTTCAACGTTAGCGGGTCAACTAACAACCGTAGTCAATCAAAACCCAGTGTTTTATTCGTATATCCGAAATATTGCCCAGTGGTGCTTGATGAAAGTTTTGAAAATGGCTTGATTAACGACGGCAAACGAGATTATAAGATTCGTTCCGTCATTCCAGTCTACTATCCAAGGCAAGACAAAGTGTTTTGTTATGAAATCGAGGTGATCTAATGGGTGCTAATGTAACCGTTAAGGTTGACTTGCAAGGGCTTGAAAAGAAATGCAGTCCTGAAGCGGTCAAACGTGGAAAGATTGCCATGATTAGCCAAATGATAGACGATATGGAGCAGTTTATTCCTCGTAGAGATGGAACTTTGAGCGCCAGCGGCTCACCTTTTAGCGATGGCATTAGATATCCGGGAGATTACGCAAGAGCTCAATTTTATGGCTCTAGCTACAACAAGACTAAGAGTTGGACTTTCAAAAAGTACACTACGCCGGGAACCGGAAAACGCTGGGATAAGAAGGCATCTTCTAAATATTCTAAAGAGTGGGGCAAGGTCGCCTTACGAGCGATGGGGGTTAACTAATGAACGACAACGATTTTTCAGAAGTTCTCGCAAACTTCATCAATACGCTTGGACTGCCGTTGAAATGCAAACTTGATTATCTTTCAGAAGACGAAAGCCTTTCAGTCTATCCCTTGCCCGGTGGCAAAGTGGAAGACGAAGACATGGCTGGCACTCAGATTCTATCGCTACCTTATGAGATAGCTATTAAATCGAAGGACCAGCAAAAGCTAAACGCCATTCTTTGGAAGATAAACACTGAGCTTTCCAAAATCGGATTTGAGTTACCAAGTTCAAATAATTCATATACATTCATAGCCTTGACCGTCGAGACACCGAGCTTAAACGATGCCGACGAGCAGGGCTTTTATATTTACTTGCTTGATTTACAAGCAAGACTTGAAGTAGAAAGGAGCCTTAACTAAATGGCTAAATTTAAAAATGCGATTCGCAAACACTACATCGCACCTTACGACCCAGAACATCCAGACACACCACCAACAGAGGATAAGTACCTATGGATTGCCAAGGGTATCAAAGAATCTGCACCAGAGAATGATGCAGAAGACGATGACGTTGCTTACTTCGACGGTGACGGTACTAAAGAAAAAATCATCACTTCTAAATCTCGTGGTCGCTCATTCGAGGGACACCGTGATTACGATGACAAAGCTCAAAACTTTGTCGTTGAAAAAGAAGACGCCGTGGCTGACGATCTTGTGGTTTGGTACAAGGAAGTAGTGCCTAACGGTAAATATTACAAAGAAGGTCTTGCACGACTTTCTGAAATTGAAGTGGGTGACGGTGAAGCGTCTGAACTTGAAACAATCAAGTTCCAAGTCAACTGGTCTCGTACACCAGTAAAACACGACATCAGTGGCACACCAGTAGCGGCTG
>UMKA01024036.1_pt1 | contig 14196 bp, 13 predicted proteins | sample 1966211 | NCBI WGS metagenome assembly UMKA01 (sample SAMEA4836165, study PRJEB28245) | human gut metagenome | biome: gut microbiome; material: fecal sample | place: Denmark | collected 2008
GCGAACACCTTTCTCCCGTAGCATCCGCTGGTACTGCTTGTGTTGATATTGCCAACCCTGGTCAGAATGGAGAATCAGGTTTGTTCCGACCGGGATCTTTGCAAACGCCTCGTCCAGCATGGTGGTTACCATGCTGAGTACAGGACGATCCGATATGGTGTAACTGACCAGATCGCTGCTGTGCAGATCGAGAATCGGGGACAGATAGAGCTTTTCTCCAAACAGGCTAAACTCCGTCACATCCGTGACCCATTTCTGGTTCGGCTTTTCGGCGCGGAAGTCCCGATTTAACAGATTCGGCGCAATTTTGCCCACTTCTCCCTTATAAGAGCGATACTTCTTCATCCTGACACGGCAAACTAAGCCCAACTCTTTCATAAGCCGCTGGACAGTCTTGTGGTTCACAGAGAATTTACGCTTGCGAAGTTCTGCCGTGATCCGGCGATAGCCGTACCGGCCCCTGTTTTCGTGGTAAATCGTTGTAATTTCTTCCTTAACAGATGCATATTTGTCTTCTTTCTGCATCTGCTTCAAATGATAGTAGAAAGATGCACGGGGCAGTTGAGCGATTGAGAGCAGAATACTGAGTGCGTGTTTTTGCCTTAGCTTCTGAACTACCAGCGTTTTTTGTGCTGGCGTCTCTCTTCTTCCAAAACCAAGGCTTGCAAATTTTTTAGGTAGTCATTCTCCGCACGCAACCGCTGGACTTCGGCTAGCAGATCTTCTTCCACCTGCTTTGGCAACTGCTTTGGCGGACGGCCTTTGCTGCTGCGGCCACGCCGTTCGATGGCTAACCCTTCCGGCCCTTCTTCCAAATAAATGCGTTCCCAGCGCTCTATAATTTTCTATATCAAGAAAGACTTGAAAAAAAGATTCGCACTCGATGGCTATCAATCGCGTCCTGATACTTTTGTCTGATTCTTCCTCATATTCTCTTTGACACAACCCATCCTTATTATCAGGGCATTGTAAATCATCGCATTCGATTTTTTCGTTTGCCATTACAGCACCTTCCTTGTGGTTTCAGGACTATAGGTTGCGAAAATCTGGTCGAAGTTGGCGGCGACACTGTCGTTGGCGAGGGAGCTGTCACGCATGACAAAATAGTAGGGCTTCTGCTTAGCAATGGCAGTGATGGTTTCCTCGGTAACATTGGCATCGAAGCAGGCAATCAGGAAATTGTCGGCCACATTGAATACCTTTTTGCCCGCAATCTCCGTCTGCTCGATTTTGCTGGAAAGCAGAACGCCCAGATCCAGCATAACCTGGAACAAAAGGTCTTCCGGGGTACGGTCTTCCTTGATGTTGTCTTCCAACATATCGAACAGGTTGGCACTGTACTCATCCGGGTGGTAGTATACCTTTTTCATATTGGTGGTATCGCATTTGAGCACACGGAAGCCCACATCCAGGTCCATGTGAACTGCACCCCATTTGTTAGACAGTATGATATACTATCTAACAAGTGGGGTGTTTTGCTATGCCAAAAGGAGTACCAAACAAACGATATACGCCGGAGTTCAAGAGAATGGTTGTAGAAACCATGAAAAAAGAACATCTGAGCATCTATGCAGCGATGCAGGAATTTGGAATTAACGACCATAAAATTATAGAAAAACACATACTTCCATTATGGGAAAAAATGCGAGATGGAACAGTTGATGAAGAAACAATTAACGAACATTCTTTATATCACATTCCTTATGTGGTAAATGGAGCTTTTGCTGCAGAATTGGCACTCAAATATTTATTAGAAAATGCAGGTATCGATTACGCGCAGGGGAATAAAGGCCATGATTTGGAATATCTTTTTGGTCTTTTATTTGCAAAAAAGAAATCCATACAGACAGACCGAGAGGCTATTATCGCCTTGTTGTGTAAAGATGGAACCCAAAACATTGAAACACTCAAACAAAATATTGCAGCATGGCATGATTGCTATAATCGACATCGTTATTTTTATACGCAGACTAGTGTGGGAACGAATGGCGTATTCCCATTATTTGTTCATACGGTATGTGAATATGTAATCTCTAAATCCAAACAAACGAAAGAAAAGGACGAGGAGCAAAGTGAAATTCAACTTCAAAATCCAGCAATACCAGACTGACGCAGTAGATGCAGTAGTCAAAGTATTTGCAGGACAAGGCTACCATGATGGAATCCACTATATCCGTGATCTGGGAATTGTGCCCAAGTCGGACAGAAATACATTTCAGAATAATGCGGAACAGTTGGCCGTTGGGGAAGCTGAGGATGATACTGGCTTCAAAAACGAGGAAATCTATCTCAGCGATGACCAGCTGCTGCAGAATATCCACGGCATCCAAAGCGAAAACAATATCAAGCTGTCACCGGAACTGGTGAAGAGCTTGGGCTGGTGCAGCCTGGATATTGAGATGGAAACCGGAACCGGCAAAACCTATGTTTACATCAAAACCATGTTTGAGCTGAACAAGGTGTACGGCTGGAGCAATTTTATCGTGGTTGTGCCCTCCATTGCCATTCGGGAAGGCGTCAAGAAAAGTTTCGAAGTGATGGCTGACCACTTCATGGAGTACTACGGCAAAAAGGCCCGCTTCTTCATCTACAGCAGCCAGAATCTGAACCAGTTGGATACCTTCTCGGCTGGGAGTGGCATCCAGGTGATGATTATCAACACCCAGGCTTTTGCCTCGTCTTTGAAAGAAGACGGCAAAAGCAAGGAAGCGCGTATCATCTATTCCAAGCGCGATGAGTTTGCTTCCCGCCATCCCATTGATGTCATCAAGGCCAACCGGCCGATCCTGATTCTGGACGAACCCCAGAAGATGGGCGGTGCCGTCACCCAAAAGGCTTTGAAAAACTTCAATCCGCTGTTCAGTCTGAACTATTCCGCTACTCATGCCGTACAGCACAACATGGTCTACGTTCTGGACGCGCTGGATGCTTACAACAAGCGTCTTGTCAAGAAAATTGAGATCAAGGGCTTTGAGGTCAAGAACCTCCGAGGTACTGACAGCTATCTGTTTCTGGAGCAGATTGTCCTTTCTGCCAAAAAGCCGCCCATGGCTCGTATCGAGATGGAAATCGGCTACAGTAAGTCCATCAACCGCGAAACCCATATTTTGGGTGTGGATGATAACCTGTACCATATTTCTCAGGGCATGGAGCAGTACCGTGGGTATACGATTTCTGAAGTAGACCCACTGCGTGGTACAGTCACTTTCACCAATGGGGAGGTGCTTCATACCGGCGATGTGGTTGGCGACATTTCCGAAACGGATATGCGCCACATCCAGATTCGTGAGACGATTCTCTCTCATTTCGAAAAAGAAGAGAAGAACTTCAATATGGGCATCAAAACGCTCTCCCTGTTCTTCATCGATGAGGTCGCCAAATACCGCCAGTATGATGAAGATGGCAACGAGCAGCTGGGCGAATACGGCAAGATGTTTGAGGAAGAGTACTTCGACATTCTCAACCAGTATCTTACGTTGGAAAACACGCCTTACCAGCAATACCTGCGGAAGTACTGCAGTGATCCCTCCGCTGTCCATAAAGGTTATTTCAGTATCGACAAAAAGACAGGACACAGCATCAACAGCCAGACAAAGCGCGGCAGCGAGTTCTCGGACGATATCTCGGCCTATGACCTGATTCTGAAAAACAAGGAACGGTTGCTATCCTTTGAAGAGCCTACCCGGTTCATTTTCTCCCACTCGGCCCTTCGGGAAGGCTGGGATAATCCGAACGTGTTCCAGATTTGCACGCTGAAACATTCCGACAGTCAGACCGCCAAGCGTCAGGAAGTTGGCCGTGGTCTGCGTCTATGCGTAAACCAGAACGGCAACCGTATGGATGTGCAGAGCTGTAGCGACCGTGTGCATGACATCAATCTGCTGACGGTCATTGCCAGTAAGAGCTACAAGAATTTTGTGGCAGATCTGCAGAGCGATATCAAGAAGGAACTGTACGACCGTCCCACCACTGCAACCAGCGAGTACTTCAAGGGCAAGTATGTCAAGGTCAACGGCGTGTCCACTCAGATTGATGACGATATGGCCAACGCCATTGAGTTCTACCTCATCAGCAACGGCTATGTGGATATGAAGCGCAAGGTGACAGATAAGTACCGGGCGGATATCCAACTGGGAACACCCGCGCCTTTGCCGGAAAATCTGGCGCCGATGGCAGAGGGTATCCATTTACTGATCCAGGCCGTCTATGATGAACGCGACCTCAAGGATATGATTGTGGACGGTCATGAAACCAAGGTGAAAGAGAACCCGCTGAACGAAAACTTTGCCAAGGCGGAGTTCCAGGCACTCTGGAACCAAATCAACCACAAGTATGCATATACGGTGTCTTTTGATAGTGAAGAACTGATTCGGAAAGCCGTCGCGCATATCAATGACAAGCTGTTTGTTTCGGAATTGCAATATACTGCAACCGTTGGCCGCCAGAAGGATGAAATGAACGAGCATGAGCTTGACCGTGGTGATTCCTTCGGCAATGTGAAGACGCGGACCAAGACTCTGAGGGAAGTTCATTCCAGTCATCTTGAGTATGACCTCGTCGGTAAGGTCGCCCAGGGCACCGTGCTAACCCGTCGGACTGTTGTTTCCATTTTGAAGAACCTGCGGGAAGACAAGCTATATATGTTCAGGAACAATCCTGAAGAGTTTATCACAAAGGTCATCCGACTAATCAATGAGCAGAAAGCCAACACCATCGTGGAACATATTTCCTATAACCAGATTGAAGGGAAATATGACAGTGGCATCTTTACCGCTGACAGGAGTTCCCATGACTTTGATAAGGCTTTCCATGCTAACAAGGCCATTCAGGACTATGTGTTTACGGACGGGATCTCTGAGGACAGTGTCGAGCGCCGCTTCGCTCAGGATCTTGATGAGGCCGAGGAAGTCTGTGTTTATGCCAAGCTACCAAGAGGCTTCCACATCCCCACGCCGGTGGGCAACTATTCTCCCGACTGGGCCATTGCTTTCTATGAAGGTACGGTAAAGCACATCTACTTTGTGGCAGAGACCAAAGGCACAATGGAAAGCCTGCAGCTCAAGCCCATTGAGCAGGCAAAAATCCGCTGTGCCCGCAAACTGTTCAATGAGATGTCTACCAGCAAAGTGCGGTATCACTATGTGGACAGCTACCAGCATTTGCTGGATGTGATGAAGTCGGTTTGACCACTGAAAGGAAGACGCATATGGCAGAAAGTGCTCCGTTTTACAGGAAATACATCCAAGGTATTGTATCTCAAGCCAATTTGAGCAAGGCTTCTTTGAATCGGGAGCTTGTGTATGGACAACTGACAAAGTGGTTGCGGCAAAATAATATCCGTCTTTCCAACGAGATGTTTAGAGCTGTGTTGGCGGCCAGTAAACAACTTGCAGAAAGCTATTTGGCCACTGGAAATGCGGACATTAAATCTGCCTGTAAGGACAGTTTTTTCTTCCACACTTTCACTGCCTCCGACGGAACTCATACCGATGTAAAACAAGTCCAAAAGTATGTATCTGACTTCTGGAAGCATTTAAAGGTAATACTTGATGAAGAAAAGCTTCTGGGAGATGCTACGCTCCGTATGAGGCAGCTTGATGTGGTCCGGTTGGGCAAGCTTTTTGACAAAGTTCTCGATCTCGTTCCTGATGAAAGGAAATCAGATGCGATTGAGCTGATGGATGAATTTGTGCGAAGCGATCTTGAGGAACTCTAATTTACAGCGGCTCCGCGTCGATCCAGTCAATGATGCTGTACACGTTTGCCGCCAGAGTGCAACGCCAGACAGTACGGTCATGGACCTTGGCAAAGTCAATGGTACATTTGCGGGGCGCATAGCGTTCCCCAGCGCCGCGCCAGCAGGCCAGGCGGATCTTCTCTCCGGTGTCCAGGTCGGTGAAGTAGCAGAACAGGCACATGTGCTTGCCCCAGGTGCGGTGGTCGAGGCGAAGCCGGAAAGTCCCGGCTTTTTCTGGGCGCTGGTATCGCTGCAGGTTGGCTTTCATGCGTTCTTCATAAGAGGTCAAAATGCCGTAGGGATTCATAGTCATTGTCCTTGTGATTGGGTGGTTATCGTTCTTTTTGGTGGGCGGTGCGCTGCTGCTCCCGCTCATTCAACAGTTGGATGTTCTCCCGCATACGTTTGACACGGGAAGGGATTTGCTGGGCGATTTTCAACTCCTTTCGGGTTTCGGTGATTTGTTTTGTCAGTTCATCCTTTTCCGTGTGGAGGGTCTCGCACTCGGTCGGGTCACGGCAGCGGCGCAGACGGTTGCGACACTTGGTGCGCCGGGACTCCAGGTCAGTCAGTTTCTGCTCCTGTTCCGATGTAAAAGCAGATACGTCCTCTGCGGTATTCAGCGAATGCCGTTCCAGAAGATGCAGCTGCTTTTCAATTTCCGCCAGCGGCGGTAATCCTCCTGCATGGCAGGATGAGGCGGGCGGTAGTTGGGCGTTGGAGTAGGCAGCTTGCCCAGCAGGTAGCAGTAATACAGATAGGTGCGATAGATGCCGAACGCCTCCATGATGGCCTTGCGGAAGTCCTGGCGCAGCTTCTGATAATGGGGATGCACCGATGGATACCGCTTGTTGTAGATCTCTATGCGTTTGAAAATCCCCATATCATGATTCTGCTGGATGCGCTGGGCCATTGCCTGTGGGGTGTATTCCTCACCCAGCGTCTTGAAGCGCACGGCACGGCGATCATGGGGCAGCTTGATGGTCGGGTATTTATGGTTGGGATTGAAGTCCATCTCATAGCCCATCTTGCGCAGGATGCGGGGCAAATCTCGGGGCGTCTCACTGCGCAGGATGGCCAGATCAATGTCCTGGCGCATGACGTTATACCGGGTAGGTTCTCCGGCTTTCTCGGCCAGGTACAGGTTGCGGGGCACACGGTGGGCATCCTTTTTGTCTACCACCGAAAGCCCCTGCTCCCGGCAAAGTTCATCCGAGGCGTCCTGCAGGGCGCGGTAGGTCTTTTTGCAGTCGTTGTACCGTTTGCCATCCACGAAGGACACTGAGTTGATGACGAAGTGATTGTGGCAGCAATCGGTGTTCAGGTGGGTGGCTACCAGCACCTGAAAGCGGTCACCCCACACCCGTTTGGCCAGTTCCACCCCGATGGCGTGACACTGATCCGGCGTGACTTCGCCGGGACGGAAACTTTGGTAGGCATGGAAGGCCACCGTGCCGCCGGTCTTGCCGAACTGCTGTTTGGTCAGCTCCATCTGCTGGCGGGCAATCTCCGGCACACAGTTGACACCGCTGACAAACAGCTGACTTTCCCGGGTGGTCTTGGCGTCATTGGCGGCATACTTTAGCACGTCGCTCAGATCGTCCTTGCCCGCAGACAGACCGGTCAGGTCCGGCAGGCGGGTCTTTTCTTCATTTCCGGCATAGCGTATGACCGCGTCCAAACGCCCTTTCACGGGCCAGATCTTGGTGACAGCCATCTTCTTATTCCTCCTTCTGCGGCACGGTAACGGTCCTTTGAACGGCCAGCAGCGTGTCCAGAATCTCCCGCTGTACCTCCGGCGTGTTGTCCTTTTGGTAGAGAGCGGTAAGAGCATCCAGCACCTGCCGGTAGTCAGCGTTGGGCAGCTGCCGGGGTATCTGGTTGCGCAGCCGCATACGGATGTATTGGGAGAGTGCCAGCCCACATCGGGCGGATGCCTGTTCAAACAGCTTCTTTTCTTCCGGCGTTACCCGGATGTTCAGTTGCACGTTTCGAGTCAACATAATTTCACCTCCATATGGCAAAAGACCGGGCATCGCTGCTCGGTCTTTGCATTGTTGCGTTGTTTGATTTTCGGGGGTCATAGGGGCCGCGCCCCTTGCCAGCGTCCTGCGCTGGGGCGGCGTATGGCTTGCAAAAGCTATACAAAGCCAGTGCTCGTTACCCCTGCGGACAGGTGTTTTTGTACGGACTGAAAAGGAATCACTCCAGTGCGTTTCCGTACAGAAGGTCCGGCAGGACCGCTTCCTCGGCTGCATTCTTGATTGCATTCATGCGCCCTGCCCAGGCCAGCGGATCGGCCCGTTTGAGGGCTTCATCCAAGCCCTGCTGGCGAGCCATCTGTGCAATGGTATCCTCCACCATCTGCCGGGCTTCGGCGTCTACATCGGCCAGGTGGCTGTGCAGCGTGCCTTCCAGAAGCATAAGGTCAAACAGGTCGGGGCGATGTTCCCGGAGGAACTGCCGCCGCAGTTCGCCGTATTTTCCAATGGGCCGGGTGTCGCTTTCGGGGAGAACCAAATCGGGAATCAGATAGCCGTTGATCTCGGTGTAAGTCAATTCCATGGTGTGCCTCCTTCAGCGTTCCTGAGTGTCCTTGTTGTAGCCGCGTTTATGCTGCCAGGTGTGTAGCAGATGGAGAATGACCTGCTGCATCTGCTGCGGGGTGTAGTGCTTGGGAAAATATCGCTGCACGTCCTCCTGATTGAGAAAGAACTTCTGCCGCTGGTTGGGCTTTTCCTCGGTGAGCAGATGATGCAGGTATTCACGGGTCAGTGTCCCAGATTGGCTCATCTGTTTGAGGGTGCGGGACTGGGTGAGGGACGGTGTGGCCTGACAGGCGTCCATTTCTTCCTTGAGCATTCGTTGATGCTCCTCGGTCAGGTAGGAGATCTCCACCGCCGGATTGAAGGCGATCTGGTATTCGTCCACCATCTGGAGGATGGATGGAATCAGGTGAGTTAAGCGGATATAACGATGGACTTGGTTTCGGCTATCTCCAGAATCTTTGCCGACAATATCCATCGTTTGAATCCCCATCCCAGGTTGGGATGATGTTAGTTCGCTTTTCTTTCCTTGATGCCTCAGCGCTTCCATCTTCATCTTATAGGCAAACGCTTTCTCGCTGGGCAGGATATGCTCCCGCTGGATGTTGCTGTCTACCATCAGGATCACTGCCTCGTCGTCAGTCATATTCCGGACCAGCACCGGCAGTTCGGTGATGCCCAGAGCCTCGCAGGCGGCCTTGCGGCGGTGTCCGCTGACAATCTCGTAGCGGCCATCCCCACGGGGGCGGACCAGCAGCGGTGAGAGGACACCGTACTCCCGGATGCTTTCCTTCAGTTGTTCCATCTCCTCGCCGCTGGCCACCCGGAAGGGATGCCCCTGAAAAGGTTCCAGAAGACTGGCTGAAAGAGCAATTACTTTTTCAGTCTGTGGGTTTTGGGCTTGGTTTTCTACCATGACAATACGCTCCTTTTCTGTGTAGATTGAGGGCTTGCAAGAGGCGTTTTGTGCCCAAAAATGTATACGAAAAATCGGGTACATTTTCAGAATTTCCAGATTTTCTGGGCCCAAAATAGCCTTCTGAACAAAAAGTAGACATAAAAAATCCCCCTGCAACTGAAATCAGTAGCAGGGGGATTGGCGTATTACAGGTAGATCTCCAAGTCGATATCACGCCATCGACTTGGCTTTATCACGCTGTTATGCGCTTTTTGGAATGTTTGCGCATTCTCTAAGCTGAGCGTGAGCTCCAAGAGTCCAACGTAATTACTTGCGGGGATTCTTGATGGCAGCCTGAGCAGCGGCCAGACGTGCGATGGGAACGCGGTACGGAGAGCAGGAAACGTAATCTAGGCCAACGTTGTGGCAGAACTCAACGCTGGAGGGGTCGCCGCCGTGCTCGCCGCAGATGCCCAGACCCAAGTTGGGGTTGGTTGCGCGGCCGTCATGGGCAGCCATCTTAACCAGCTTGCCAACGCCGATCTGGTCCAGATGCTGGAACGGATCGCTCTCGTAGATCTTGGTGTCATAGTAGGCATTCAGGAACTTAGCAGCATCGTCACGGCTGAAGCCGAAGGTCATCTGGGTCAGGTCGTTGGTACCGAAGCTGAAGAAGTCAGCTTCCTTAGCGATCTCACCTGCGGTCAGGGCGGCACGCGGGATCTCGATCATGGTGCCAACTTCGTACTTCATGTCAACGCCAGCGTCAGCGATCAGCTTGTCAGCAGTCTTGACGATGACGTCCTTGACGTACTTCAGCTCCTTCACTTCGCCAACCAGGGGCACCATGATGTGCGGGGTGATCATCTTGCCGGTCTCAGCAGAAACCTTGATGGCAGCCTTGATCACAGCATTGGTCTGCATCTCGGCAATTTCCGGATAGGTAACGGCCAGACGGCAGCCGCGATGGCCCATCATGGGGTTGAACTCATGCAGGCTGACAACAACGTTGTTCAGCTCTTCGGTGGTCATGCCCATATCCTTTGCCAGGGCTTCGATATCCTCAGCCTTGGTGGGCAGGAACTCATGCAGAGGCGGGTCCAGATAACGGATGGTCATCGGACGATCGCCCATGATGCGGTACATAGCGGTAAAGTCAGCTTCCTGGAACGGCTCAACCTTAGCCAAGGCGACCTTGCGCTCTTCAACGGTACGTGCGCAGATCATCTCACGCACAGCAGCAATACGATCCTCAGCGAAGAACATATGCTCGGTACGGCACAGGCCAATGCCTTCAGCGCCCATATCGACAGCGTTCTGTGCATCGCGCGGGTTATCGGCGTTGGTCATAACCTTCATCTGGCGTGCTTCGTCAGCCCAGCTCATAAAGCGCTTGAAGTTAGCGTTCTCGGTGGAAGCGACGGTAGCGATCTGGCCTTCGTAGATGTTGCCGGTAGAGCCATCAATGCTCATCCAGTCACCCTCATGGAAGGTGTGGCCGTTAATGGTGATAACCTTTGCATCGTAATCGATAGCAACATCGTTATCATTGCCGCAGCCGGAAACACAGCAGGTACCCATGCCACGTGCAACAACAGCTGCGTGGCTGGTCATGCCGCCGCGGACGGTCAGGATGCCCTGAGAAACCTGCATGCCGACGATATCTTCGGGGCTGGTTTCCAGACGGACCAGAACGACCTTCTTCCAAGCTTCGTCCTTGACCTTCTCTTCAGCATCTTCAGCGCTGAAGACAACGCGACCGCAGGCAGATCCCGGAGAAGCGGCCAGGCCCTTGCCGATTGCTTCAGCAGCCTTCAGGGCAGCAGCGTCAAACTGCGGGTGCAGCAGGGTATCCAGCTGCTTGGGCTCAACGCGCAGTACAGCGGTGCGCTGATCGATAACGCCCTCATCAACGAGGTCGCAGGCGATCTGCAGAGCAGCCTGTGCGGTACGCTTGCCGTTACGGGTCTGCAGCATAAAGAGCTTGCCATCTTCGATGGTGAACTCCATGTCCTGCATATCCTTGTAGTAGTTTTCCAGGCGGGTTGCGATCTCAACGAACTGATCGTAAACCTCAGGCATTTCCTCGTGCAGCTTGCTGATCGGGGAAGGAGTACGGATGCCGGCAACGACATCTTCGCCCTGAGCATTGATCAGGTACTCGCCCATCAGCTTCTTTTCGCCGGTAGCGGGGTTACGGGTGAAAGCAACACCGGTGCCGGAACGCATGCCGGAGTTACCGAAAGCCATCTGCTGAACGTTGACAGCAGTGCCCCACTCGTAGGGGATTTCGTTCATCTTGCGGTAAACGTTGGCGCGCGGGTTATCCCAAGAACGGAAGACGGCCTTGACAGCGCCGATCAGCTGTTCTTTCGGATCCTGCGGGAACTCTTCGCCCTGCTTCTCCAAGTAGATGGCCTTGAACTCCTTGACGAGTTCCTTCAGGTCCTCAGCGTCCAGCTCGATATCCTGCTTAACGCCCTTGCGCTCCTTCATAGCGTCGATACGCTCTTCAAAGAAGCTCTTGCCCAGCTCCATGACGACGTCAGAGTACATCTGGATGAAGCGGCGGTAGCAGTCATATGCAAAACGGGGGTTAGAAGTCTTCTTTGCCAGACCTTCAACAGCCTGGTCGTTCAGGCCCAGGTTCAGGATGGTATCCATCATGCCGGGCATAGACTGACGTGCACCGGAACGAACGGAAACCAGCAGCGGGTTCTCGATATCGCCGAACTTCTTGCCAGTCTGCTCTTCCAGGATTCCCATGTACTTGAAGATGTCAGCCTTGATCTCATCGTTGATCTCACGGTTGTCAGCATAGTACTGGGTGCAGGCTTCGGTGGTGATGGTGAAGCCCTGAGGGACCGGCATGCCGGCATGGGTCATTTCTGCCAGACCAGCGCCCTTGCCGCCCAGAATGTTCTTCATGGTCGTCTGGTCGCCGCCAAATGCGTCATGGCCCTCTTTGAACAAATACAAAAACTTCTTGCTCATAGGTTACCTCCAACAAAATTACGGTTTCTTCCCGGTGTGCCGCGCACACCCGCAAAATAAGAATCTTCTTTCTTGCAAAGTCCATTATAACAGACTCAGCCTGGAATTTCCAGTACATTGTTAAATAAATGGCGAATATTTTCGCTGAAAATCTCACAAAGTTTTGGGGTCAGGCTCTTGCAATTTGACCAAAAATGCGGTAAATTATAATGGGTGAGAAGTTGGGAAACATTATTTTATTACATCCTGCAACACTTTTTTCAATTCATCCCGCCCCGGCAGGCTTCAGTCCTGTTCCGGGGCTTTTTTGTAGGGCCGTATCCTCTTTTGGCCCAAAACAGAAAGGGGTATTTTTATGTCCGAAGCGAAAGCCAAATACCTTGCCGCCAAAGCGGCCTTTGAAGAAACTTTTGAAAAGCACCTGCAGAACGGTGTGGAGTTCATCAGCGACCAGGTTTTTATTGACCCCGAAGTTGAGATTGCACCCGGCGCAGTGATCCTGCCGGGCTGCATCCTGCGCGGCAAAACCGTCATCGGGGCAAACTGCGTCATCGGCCCCAATACCTTATTGGAGAACACCATTGTTGAGGCCGGTTCCACCGTGAACGCCAGCCAGTGTTATGACAGCCATCTGGGCCCCAACAACAAGATTGGCCCCTTTACCCATGTGCGCACCGGCACCGTGACGGATGAGGGCGTGCACCTGGGCGCTTATGTGGAAACCAAGAACGCCAACTTTGCCGAGGGCAACACTGTCAGCCACCTGACTTACATTGGCGATGCCGATGTGGGCAAGTACTGCAACTTTGGCTGCGGCACCGTAACCTGCAACTATGACGGCGAGGGCAAGTACCGCACCACCATCGGCGATTATGCGTTCATCGGCTGCAACACCAACCTGGTGGCGCCGGTCAAGGTGGGCAGCCGCGCCTTTACCGCTGCCGGTTCCACCATCGGCCACGATGTGCCGGACGGTGCCCTGGGCATTGAGCGCGCCAAGCAGACCGAAGTTGCCGCCTGGGGCGCCAAGAAGCTGGAAAAATACGTTGCCAAAAAACAGAAGCTGGAAGCCGAAAAGAAAAACGATTGATGCCCCCTGACCTGCTGCAAGGAGGATTGCTGCCATGGCCATTTTGGAACGCACCCTGACCGGGGATTTTACCACCATCCTGACCGAGCTGGACGCTGTTGTAAAACAAAGTGTTTCGGCCACGCTGGAAGGTTCCAGTGATTTCAACTTCAGCACCGGCCGCTGTGCCGTGCGGGTATACGAACGCTACAGTGCCATTGGCAATGGCCGTGTTACCATGAGCCTGACCCTGCTGGAAGCTGACGGGCAGATCCGGCTTTCCGCCATCACATCCGGCGGCAGCCAGGCTGTGTTTTTCAAGGTCAACACCTTAGGTGCAGAATCCTTCCTGGATACCATCCGGGACACAGTGGAACGCTTTGCCCCTGGCGCACACTAAAATCACAAAATTACTATAAGGATTTTTACTATGGGACTATTTGGAGGTGGTTCCGGGGCAGACTGGCTGATTGCCGGTCTGGGCAACCCGGAGCCGAAATATGACGGCACCCGCCACAACACCGGTTTTGCCGCGCTGGATGCGTTGGCCGAAGCCTGGGGGTGCGAGATCAACAAAAGCAAATGGCAGGGCCTTTACGGCATTGCCCAGGTGGACGGCCGCAAAGTGATGCTGCTAAAGCCGCTGACCTACATGAACCTGAGCGGCCAGAGCATCGCCCCCGCCGCGGCATTTTACAAGATCCCGCGCAACCACATTATTGTGTTGTGCGATGACATTGCACAGGAGCCGGGGCACATCCGCATCCGGCCCTCCGGTTCTGCTGGCGGGCACAACGGGCTAAAGAGCATTATCGCTTCCACCGGCGGCGAGGATTTTTACCGCATCCGCATTGGCGTTGGCGCCAAGCCGCGCCCGGATTATGATCTGGCTGACTGGGTGCTGGGCAAGTTCCCGCCCGATGACGCCAAGCTTGTGACCGGCCGCCACACC
>UMKA01006579.1_pt1 | contig 13946 bp, 11 predicted proteins | sample 1966211 | NCBI WGS metagenome assembly UMKA01 (sample SAMEA4836165, study PRJEB28245) | human gut metagenome | biome: gut microbiome; material: fecal sample | place: Denmark | collected 2008
CTATTTACTGTTTCTGTTAACTCATCATACTCTGCACCGTGCATCAGATGTGTAGGCTGTACAACCAGTTTCTTTACACCATTCTTTACTGCACGCTCTAAAGCCTGATCCATGTTATCAATCTTCTCACCATCTCTTGCCTGTACATGATTAATGATGATCTGTGCTGTAAATGCTCTTCTTACGGACCAGTCCGGATTAGCTGCCTGAAGTGCTTTTTCAACTCCGCCGATATCGGCTGCACGGCTTGCATTAAAAGATGTTCCGAAACTTACTACCAGGAGTTCCTTCTCCCCGATGTTATCTTCATTTAACGGATCATCCTGGGAAGCATCCCCTGTATCTCTTCCGAAATAATCCGGATCAGCATTTTCACCTTCTACAAGTTCTTTCTGTGCATCTGTCAATTTGTCCCACGCTTCTTTCGCTTCTTTACACTGCTCATCTGTCTTGTCGTTTCTTTCCTGCACATAGATGGCATCAATCTTCTTTGCTACTTCATCTGCGGCTTTCTGATCGTCCTCTTTTGATGAATTCTCTGCAGTCTTCTTGCTGCTGTCTGAACTGCTACCTGCTTTGGAACCACATCCGCCAAGTGCTGCTACACACATAGCTGCTGATAATAATACAACTACCAGTTTCTTTTTCATTTCTTTTACCTCCTGATTTTCCGATTGTCAATGCACGAGATACAAAAAAACTCGGCCTCCGTCAGCTCCTTCCGAATATATAGCCAAAAAAAGCCTCCGTCAGAAAACGAAGACAACGAAAATAAAACTGTATTATACCACATACAGTTCTGTGATCCATTTCGTACTGCCAATTCCTCGTGGCCTGAACTTTTTCGTTCCTGTACTGCGAAAGGCAGGTCTCCCGGCTTATTGCTCTGACACATCTGCTCCCTTCCCGGTTCTCCCAGTGGATCTGTAGCTTCTGCTTGCAAAACACGGTGACGAGTTCGTACAGGATTCTCACCTGTTTCCCTTTTCACCAGTCAGATCATTCTTTCCACAAATTATTCTGAATCCTTCTGACTGACACCTCACACAATCTTGATTAAATTTACTATGTAACCTTAACACAGTTGCCCAAATTATGTCAATACTGTCCCGGTCATCTGAATTGAAACATCCGCTTCGGAACAGCAAAAAACCCTCGTCCGACTTAATGTCAAACAAGGGTCTCTCGTACGTGCGCGAGAAGATTCGAACTCCCGACCTTCTGGTCCGTAGCCAGACGCTCTATCCAGCTGAGCTACGCGCACATATTATATTTGTTTGCCTCAGTTATTTATGTACCTCAGCAACGAAATTAATTATAGCGCAACGTTTTCTATTTGTCAACAACTTTTTCAATTTTTTTAAATTATTTTTTTAAGCTCTGGTGGCCTGCAAGTCTTCCTTTTCTCTGGCCGTTTCTTTCTTCTTTTTATAATGGTATAATTATTACATATTTACAATACATTAGAAAATGAGGATTTCTTTATGACAAAAAAAGTTGCTGTAATCAATGATCTGTCCGGACTTGGACGCTGTTCCCTGACTGCTGCCATCTCCGTATTATCTGCGATGGGAATCCAGGCCTGTCCACTCCCTACCGCCATTTTAAGTTCACAAACAGAATACCCCAGCTACTACTGTTATGATTTTACCGATAAGATGGATTATTTCCGCCAGGAATGGAAGAAACTAGGCACTTCTTTTTCCGGAATCTATACCGGTTATGTTGCCAGTGTCTGCCAAATTGAACAGATCATGCACTTTCTGGATACTTTCCAGACAGCAGACACCTTTCTTCTGGTCGATCCTGTAATGGGAGACGATGGCGTTACCTATGATATGTATACTTCCGGGCTTCTGACTGCTATGAAAGAACTTGTCGCACGTGCAGATGTTATCACTCCTAACCTTACCGAATTCTGTCTGCTGACGGATATAGATTATAACAGCCTGCAGGATCCGTCTCTGTCTATACAGCAGCTCATTTCACGATTTAAGGATGCAGGGCAGACTTTGACAAAGGATCATGAAAAAAAGGTCCTCATCACTGGTATTCATTTTACTGCAGATGACGGAGTTCATAAGATTGGAAATCTCCTGCTAGATGGCTCTTCACATTTTCTTTCGGCATATCCCTGTTGCAACGGAAGTTATTCCGGTACGGGTGATCTCTTTGCTTCCTGCATCACAGGCGGACTTGCCAGAGATATTTCCCTTACGGAAATGATGCAGACCGCAGGTTCTTTTCTTGAAAAATCATTAATTGATTCTGTAGAAGAACATGTTCCGGTAAACGAAGGCGTTAATTTTGAAAAATATTTGTATCTCTTGCATACATAGAACCTGCCACTGGCAGCTTCTATTGCATACATTGGTATTAAAAATCACCATATATCTTTTGAAAATTTCTCTACTGAAACTCTTTCTTTTGATATATGGTGATCTTCTTTCTATTATTGGTATCTCAGATTGATATTTCGTTACATAATTTCTGACAACGTAATCTGTGCTCCCACAGCTTCTGCCTGTAATTTATAAACTTCCGGATAATATCTTGTCGAAAATACATATTCCCCATCATTTACAAATACTTCAACAGAGGATGTATCGGCCAGAATCTTCAGATTCTCCACTTCTTCCACTTCTACATATCTCATGCTTCTTCCTGAAGATACCGAAGTTTTATCCTGATCTGTAAAATGCATCCGGAATTTTCCATCAGCATAATCCAGGATCAGCTTCTCTGAAAGGATAACTTTAAAGCGGTTCTTTGTAATATCCGAAATCGTCATTTCATATACCGGATATCCCTCTCCTGCCAGCATACCTTTCACATCACTTACCAGATGTTTCTTCTCTTCTAGTTCTCTTATCGGACGTTGACAGATCTTGCCGTCTTTTTCAAAGATTTCTCTTGGAAATGTAAAGCAATGCTGCCATCCTGTCTGAATGGTCGGATTGCTGTATTCTTCGCAGTCCGGCATTCCCATCCAGCTGATGTGGATCCTTCTTCCGTCTTCCGTCTCAAAACTCTGCGGGGCATAATAATCAAACCCATAATCCCACAAATGATACTCTGACAACTTGTATTCTCCAAGAATATCTCCTTCTATCTCAAAGTATCCGGACTGATATACATTACGATCCTCCCAGATACCACCTTCCAGTCCCTGAACAGACGTGGAAAGAAGTTTCTTATCTCCGATTTTGAAATAATCCGGGCATTCCCACATATACCCGAATGGCTTTTCGGATTCCACCCGGTTTCTGAACTTCCAGTTTACTTTATCTTCAGATTCAAATACAAGTACCTGACCTACATCTTCGTTCGTTCTTGCACCCTGTACCATATAATAAGTACCATTTTCTTTCCATACCTTTGGATCTCTTACATGACAGGTCAGATCGTCCGGATAATCTGAATTTCTCATCAGTTCTTTTTTCTTTCCGAACGTCTTGCCGTCTTCCGTTATAACCAGAACGGTATTGCCCTCACGTCCGGTGCGGATGTAATCATATTCCCCGTCTTCTAATTTGACATTTCCTGTATAGTACAGATACATTTTTCCATCTTCAATAAATGCGGATCCGGAATATACTCCGTGACAGTCAAATGGCTGATCTGGATAAAGTGCGGTACCCTGATATTCCCACTTAATCATATCCTTGCTGGTATAGTGACCCCACATCTTCACACCGCCTTCTGCATTAAACGGCGAATACTGGAAAAACGCGTGATAGATACCCTGGAACTGGCAGAGTCCATTTGGATCATTCAGCCAGCCGACCAGCGGCATCAGGTGTAGTTTTTCACGAAATTTTCTATCTGATACGGATAACTCTTCTCTGGTTTTCTGGCTTTGTTCTGCTGTCTCTACTAATTTTACAAGATCTCTTGTTAATGCGTTCATAAATCAATCGTCTCCATCTATCTATAAGCATTATTTCTATACACATTATTTTATAAGTGTCATAACTTTACTTGTTGTCTTAACTTCAGCAGGTTCTGCCTTTGTTACATTTCCGAATTCATCTGTATTTGTCAGAATCATCATTGTTGTCGTCTGATATCCTGCATTCTTGATTTCCTCAAGGTCCGCTTCTACCAGAATATCTCCTGCATGTACTTTATCGCCATCAGAAACTTTCTTTGTAAATCCTTTTCCATCCATTTTTACAGTATCAATACCGATATGGATCAGAAGTTCGCCACCCGCTTCTGTTGTGATACATACGGCATGACCTGTCTCGAAGATATTCGATACTTCTCCGTCGCATGGCGCTACGATTTTTCCATCTGCAGGCGCTACTGCATCGGTAGCTCCGAGCATCTCTGATGCGAATGTCTCATCTGCTACTTCTGCTAACGGAATCTGTGTTCCATTTACCGGGCTTGTTAATGTCTCTTCTGTTGTAGCTGCTGTTGTGTCTGCTGCTGTGTCGTCTGTTGCTACTGCGTCTGTTGTTTCCATATTTTCTACTGCTGCTGTCTCTGCTGCATCTGCGGTTGCTGCCTTTGGTTCTGCATCCTTATAGATCAGGAATGAGATCACGAATGCAATACCGACTGCGATCACCATCTCGATCAGGTACTGAAGCGGCTGATTCAGGCAGAGCAGGATACCGAAGATACCTGTTACACCAGTTCCTTTCGCTCCAAGATGTACCAGTGATGCATATAATGCCCCACATCCTCCACCGATACATCCGGCGATGAATGGTTTGAAGAATCTTAAGTTTACACCGAAGATTGCAGGCTCTGTAATTCCCATAAATGCACTGAGTGATGATGGAAGCGCCAGAGATTTGATCTTCTTATCTTTAGACTTAATACCTACTGCAAGTGCTGCAGCTCCCTGTGCTACGTTGGCTGCACTTGCAAGTGGAAGCCAGTATGTAACACCGTATTTTGCAAGCTGTCCGATGTCAATGGCTGTATACATCTGATGAATACCGGTTACTACGGTTGGTGCATATAAACCTCCCATGATCAGACTTCCGATTCCGAGAGGAAGCGTTAGCATCCACTGGATTGCTCCGAGAATTGCATTTTCAGCCCATACGAAGATCGGTCCTACAATTGATAATGTAAGGTAACCTGTTACAAATACGCTGACCAGAGGTGTTACGAACAAGTCAAGAACTTCCGGAACGATCTTATGTAACTTCTTCTCGATCACTGCCAGAATCCATACGGCGATGATAACCGGAATGACGTGTCCCTGATATCCGACCATATCGATCTTGAACAGTCCGAAGAAGACGCTCTGTGTCTGCTGTACACCCTCTGTTGCTACAGTATAAGCATTCTGCAGTGACGGATGGATCATGATCATACCGATAACTGCACCAAGATACTGGTTCGCACCGAATGCTTTTGCAGCTGAGAATGCGATCAGGATCTGCAGGAATATGTAAGCAATGTTACTGAACAGATTCGCAAATACATAAATCGAACTGTGTGTATTAATATGGAGGAATCCGTTGCTATTCATAAAATCAAGTGAGTTCATGATTCCCATTAAGAAACCGCTGGCTACGATGGCCGGAATGATCGGTACGAAGATATCACCAAGCAGCTTGATCGCACGCATGAACCAGTTCTGCTTCTCTGCAGCTGCCTCTTTTGCCTCTGCTTTCGAGCTTGCCGTGATACCTGCGATGTCGATGAACTCAGCAAATACTTTATTTACCGTACCGGTTCCGAGGATAATCTGAAGCTGTCCCGATGCTTCGAAGACTCCTTTTACCCCATCTACATTTTCAAGTGCTTCTTTACTTACTTTCTTATTATCTGCAATGACAAGACGAAGTCTCGTTGCACAATGTGCTGCAGATGCAATGTTCTTACTTCCGCCGACATGATCCAGGATGTCCTGTGCGGTCTTTCTGTAATCCATATTAACTCTCCTTCCTCGTTCTGTGTGTAATCGTTTTCACATTTTGTAATTTTATAATAAGAAAAAAAATGCCATTTGTAAAGATGGCATTTTTACTGATATTTGCTATTCAATTTTGTGCGGTTTGCACGAATTCTGTTGTTTTTGACTGATTCGGAATCTATTTACACATTTTACACACTGATTTTCTGCTCCGGCATCTCTTAGTCTTCTATATTTTCTTCCGGATCATCAATGTTAGCGAGCCGGAATCCAAGTTTGATCTCTACCGGAATGCTTTCATCCCTTTCTATTACATCCAACAGGAGTTCTGCGCCCCGGATTCCACTGGTCTTATAGCCAAAATGCACTGTTGGTATTCCACCTGTTACCGCCTTTAAAAGCTGATTATCGCCAAATCCGGTAACCTGAATCGATGTATTTTCTAATATATAACGGAATCTGGATCCTGTGTCTTCTACATTCTTCGGAATCTGACTTCCGACATAAGTATGAATCGCTTCGATTGCCCCGGCTGCGATTGTATCAGTGGCGCATGATATGATATCGATGTCATGTTTTTCATTCAATAATTCCAGAACCTTTTCATATCCGGATTCTGTCGTGAACTCCGCCACCTTATAATATCCGTCTTTTAATTCTTTTCCCGACCTTTTCAGACCTTCCCGGAATCCATCTTCTCTGGCCGCTCCAGCTGCTTTATCTTCTCTTGATACTCCGATATATGCAATCTCTTTCCGGCTCTTTGCCGAAACCGCACATCCCATGGCCTCCCCTGCGCCGTAATCATCATGATAAATACAGTTCGCATATTTCGTATGCTGACCAATCACAACCACCGGTACTTTCGATTCTTTCAGAAATCTCCGGTGTTCCGCCGTGATCATCGTTCCCACAAGAATAATCCCGTCTACCGGATAATTCTCGAACAGACGCATATACTCTATTTCCTTCGCCGGTGTATTATCCGTTCCGGCAAGCAGCATCTGGTAATTCCGCTCCGAAAGAACCTTTTCGATTCCTGCCGTGATCCGGCTGATGGATTCTGAATTAATCTTTGGTACAACCACCCCGATCAGACACGCTTTCTTGGTTCTAAGCATACGCGCCTGCGCCGATGGCTGATAGCCGGTCTCATCAATTACTTTCTTAATCTGTTCTTTCTTCTCGTCACTGACATATCCGCCGTTCAGGTATCTCGACACCGCTGCGCTGGATACTCCTGCCAGTTTGGCAATTTCTTTGATCGTCATATACTGTTACTCCCTCTGTTCTTCTTCACTGCAGAATATTATAGCACATTCCTTCTACAGATTTTCTCCATTCTTACTGATTAGTATTTATCTGTATTATAACTGAAAAAGCCCGCCTAAGCGAGCTTTTTGCCAGATTGCGTATTAACCTTCAAACTGACTATGGTATAACTTATGGTAAAATCCACCTTTTTTCAACAATTCTTCATGATTGCCCTGCTCGATGATCTTACCGTCTTTCATAACTAAAATTAACGAAGCATTCCGTATCGTCGAAAGTCTGTGTGCCACGATAAAGCTTGTTCTTCCTTTCATCAGCTTATCGAATGCTTCCTGTACCTGCAGTTCGGTACGGGTATCGATACTTGATGTCGCCTCATCCAGGATCAACATCGGCGGCAGACAGAGCATGACTCTTGTGATACACAGAAGCTGCTTCTGACCCTGGCTGATACTGTCTTCGTGAAGCACCGTGTCCAGACCTTTTGGAAGTCTGCGGATGAATTCCCAGCTTCTTGCTTCCTTCGCTGCACGAATGATCTCTTCATCGGTTGCATCCGGTTTTCCAAAGCAGATGTTGTCTCTTACGGTTCCGCTCTTGATCCAGGTATCCTGCAACACCATACCAAAGCTGCTTCTAAGGGCATGTCTGGATACCTCCCGGATGTCCTTTCCTTCCACCAGGATCTTTCCTTCATCTACATCATAGAAGCGCATCAGCAGGTTGATAAATGTCGTCTTACCGCATCCTGTCGGACCAACGATTGCAATACGCATACCCGGTTTTACATCCAGATTGAAGTTCTCGATCAGTTCTTTTTCTTTATCATAACTAAATGCCACATCGTCGATTGTAACATTTCCATCAACTGCAGCAAATGCACCTTCCGCATCCAATGTCTCTTCTTTCTGCTCTAACAGATCAAAGATACGGTCCGCACATGCCAGCGCATTCTGCATCTCTGTGACTACCGAACTGATATCGTTGAACGGCTTCATATACTGGTTCGCATACGCTAACAGTACAGAAAGTCCTCCGACCGTCAGCGTGCCGCCCGGTATCAGAAATGCTCCAAGTAAAGCCACTCCGGCGTAAATGATATTATTGACGAATCGTGTGGACGGGTTCGTTAAACTGCTGTAGAACACTGCTTTCTGGCTGTAGTTCTGCAGTTCTTTATTGATCTCACCAAATCTTCTGGATGATTCTTTCTCGTACCCAAATGCTTTTACTACTTTCTGTCCGCCGATCATTTCTTCAATCAGTGCGGTCTGCCGTCCTCTGGTCTCACTCTGCTTCCGGAACATCGTATAAGATCTGGAAGAAATGAATTTCGCCACTACGAAACTAAATGGTGTCAGTACAATCACCAGCAGTGTTACCCACACATTCTTAGAGAACATGAAAATCAGTGTCACAACGATCGTCACGATTCCTGAAAATAACTGTGTAAATCCCAACAACAGACCATCGGATAAGATATCTGTATCTGCAATGACACGGCTTACAATATCTCCGGTGCTGTGCTGATCCAGATAAGACAACGGCAGTACCTGGATATGACGGATTGCCTGTGAACGGATATCCTGCACGATCCGGTAAGTCATCCGGTTGTTCAACAGATTCATGAACCACGTAGCAAATGCTGATATCACGATAAAAATCAGAATCTGCTTCAGATAATACCACATCATATCAAAGTTCACCTGATGTGCCGATACAACTTCATCAATTGCATCACCGAATAAAACCGGCACATATAACTGTAATACTACAGAGATTGCAGCAAAGATTACACTGAATGCAAGGAAAATCTTATACTTTCCTATGAGCTTTAATAATTTCTTCATTACTCTGCCGCTCCTTTCTCTGCCTTCTCTGTCATTTTATCCGCTTTGTCCAAATCTTTTCCGGTTTCCTTTGAAGATTTAACTGCAGCCGGACGTTCTTCCGGGAACTGTGAATAATAGATCTCCTGATAGGTCTCGCAAGTCTCCATCAGTTCTTCATGGGTTCCCTGTCCTGCCAGCTCACCGTCCTCCATAACCAGGATCTTGTCTGCCTGACGGATACCGGAAATTCTCTGAGATACCAGGAAGGTTGTCACATTGCCTTCCAGTTCGCCGATTGCTTTACGAAGCGCTGCGTCTGTCGCAAAATCCAGCGCACTTAAGCTGTCGTCCAGAATCAATATCTCAGGCTTGCTGACCAGTGCACGTGCGATCGTCAGACGCTGCTTCTGTCCGCCGGACAGGTTACGTCCGTTCTGTTCTACTTCAAAATCAAGCTTTCCAGGCTTAGCTTCTACAACATCTTTTGCCTGAGCGATTGTGATTGCTTTCCACAGATCTTCATCTGAAGCCTGATCATTGCCCCACTTCAGATTGTCGCGGATACTTCCTTTGAACAGGATGGAACGTTGCTGTACCACTCCGATCTCACTGCAAAGTTCTCCCTGCGGATAGTCCTTTGCATTGATACCATTTACTTTTACCGTTCCTTCCTGTGGATCATAGAATCTCGGGAGCAGGCTGACCAGTGTACTCTTACCACTTCCGGTTCCTCCGATGATTCCGATCGTCTGTCCTTTCTTCGCACGGAAGGTGATGTCCGATAAGCTGGATGCTCCGGCACCTTCGTATGTGAAGGTGACGTGGTTGAATTCAACTGCCAGATTACTGTCGGCCTGATCATTCTCGCCGTCTGTCTCATATTTTCTTTGATCAGCATTTATCTGTTCATTCTTCATCTGCTCAGCCGCCACTTTGTATTCCATGCTGGACTTCACATCCAGAATACCGGCCACACGGTCTGCGCAAGCCATTGATTTGTTCAACGTAATGATCAGGGATGCCAGCTTGATCAGTTCTACGATAATCTGTGCCATATAGTTATACAGCGCTACTACCTGTCCCTGCTGCAGATTCCTGATATTGACCTGCACTCCGGCACGCGCGATCAGTAACACAGTTGCTCCGTTAATCAATACATACGTGAGCGGATTCAGAAGGGCAGAAATTCTTCCTACGAACTCATTCAATCTTGTAAGTTCTCTGTTTCCTTCTTCGAATTCTTCCACCGCCTGTTCTTCCCTGCAGAAGGCACGGATGACACGGACACCTGTCAGATTCTCTCTCGTAAGTCCTGTCACACGGTCCAGACCTGCCTGTACTTTCTTGAACAGCGGAATACTGATCAGCATAATCGAAAATACAACGACAAACAGGATCGGTACTGTCACTACAAAGATCAGTGCACAGCGCACATTGATGGTAAATGCCATCACCATCGCACCGATTACGACAAACGGACTTCTAAGTAACAGACGCAGTCCCATGTTAATTCCGTTCTGCACCTGGTTCACATCGTCCGTCAGTCTCGTGATCAGTGTGTCTGTTCCGAGCGTATCCAGTTCTGTAAATGACAATCCCTGGATATGGTCGAACATTGCCTGTCTGACGCTGGTCGCAAATCCAACACTTGCCTTTGCGGCAAAGAACTGTGCGGTAAAACTGCACAACAGTCCGACTGCTGCCATGAGCAGTAACACGAAAAACATTTCCACAATATATCCATGGTCATTCTTCGCAACGCCCACATCAATAATCTGAGCTACCACAACCGGAACCATAAGGTCGAACACGACTTCTAATAATTTGAATAGCGGTGCCAGAATACTCTCTCTGCGGTAAGGTCTCAGAAACTTCTCAAGACGCTTCATTTCTTTCACTCCATTCCTTTTTCCGATAACTAATAAGTCATCGTTATCTACTTATTATAATATCCCTTGACTGTTTTATTATAGTCCGTTATCATTGATATGAATAATATTGTTTTTATAGCTTTGCAATACAAAAAATATATAAGGCAGGTAATCTAACATGGAACTCAGACAGTTAGAATATTTCCGCGAGATCGCATCCACCGGCAGCATCAACGAAGCTGCAAGACACTTAAATATGTCCCAGCCTCCGCTCAGCTACCAGATCCGTCAGCTGGAAAATGAATTAAATGTAAAACTTTTCGACCGCACCAGCAAGGGCGTTACTCTTACTGAAGCCGGAAAGCTTCTCTACGACCGATCCGGTAATCTGCTGGAATACGCCCGATCTACCGAACTGGAAGTCTCAAAAACCGGTAAAAAACGTATCTTACGTATCGGCCTGACTCCGACAACGGTAGATACCATCATGCCTTATATTTCCCAGTTTTCGAAAAAAAATCCCGACGTGAACTTTGAAGTCCACGACGGGATCACTTATTCGCTTTATCAGTATCTTCTGGACGGGATCATCGATATCTCCGTTGCCAGAACACCACTGCGTCTTGACGAGGTGTCTTATATGGAATTGTGTTCTGAGCCGATGATCGCGGTATCTGCGCCAGAAAATACTGCCTCTTCCTTAAAACTCGCTGATCTTCTACACAGACCATTAATCTTATACCGAAGATACGAAGAACTCATCATGAATACCTTTCATGCCCAGAATATGAATCCGGACATCTTCTGTGTCTGCGACGATCCGAGAGGTGCAATGCTCTGGGCAAAGGAAAATCTTGCGACTGCCATCTTTCCACAGTCCATGGCAAGCTTGTGTGATGGCCTTTGTATACAAGAATTGGATGAGCCGGATCTTGTAACCAAGATTCTTCTAATCTGGGCGAAAGGAAAGAAACCAGTGCCGCTGGTGCAGGAATTTCTGGATGTGTGTGGTGAGCATTAGCACATTAGAGCTTACGGCTCACCCACCATATTCCAACTGCGATATATACCGCCATCACTCCCAATATGGCAGATGCATTTTCGTTTTCCACAATCTGTAATCCATGTTTTGGAATCCTGTATCCAGAGTAAATTAATGAATATTCCAAAAACAAGAAAGACAATCAGCGAAGTGACTGCTTCTGCTGACATATTTGTCATTCCATTTTTTACAAATGCAATGCATAGCACCAGTAAATCATATAGTAATAGCAATATAGCATTCCTTTTTAGTGATTTCATATTTTTATGAATGTTCATTTTTTCTTCTTCACTATCCTAAAAATAATCCTGGATATTACAAAGACTGCCACTAGTCCTATGTACACTCTAACCATCATGAGTAAATCCTGTTGTATTTCAGGATACGTATTTCCTAACCACATTACAATGAAAAGTAAAATTATCCCCCAGGAAATCAGTACAATTCTTACTATATTGCCTATTTTTTTCATACATCCTCCCTATCTTATACGGTCACATAACTTGTATAATCTCCATATTTTCTACTTCCTGAAGGCGTAAATGACCATATATATTTATAATTTGTTATTTTTCCTGTTTTCCGTGAATATGTTTTTGCGTTAACAACTCCATTTGATGCTGCTGATGCAATAACTCCTAGTGAAGCAGATCCCACTGCTCCAATTATTGCTGCTCCTCCTATATATCCTAACACAGTTGCAATCATAGACGCTAAAACTGCTGCCGTAGTTGCCTTTCCCCATGAAATTTTCTTTGATTTTGCTCCTAGATATGTATACGCTGGTGCTGCTTTTAAAAAGCTATTTTTTTGAACTTCGTCGTTCCGACTCTCTTCAATTATCTCTGCAATTTTTTCACCATTTAAATAGAATATTCCATTTGTTTCATCATACAACAATTTATCTGTTTTCGCAGTATCTTCATTAGTAATAAAAGTCACCCTATTACCATTTTCCATATCATATTCATATTTATAATTTGTTCCATCTATCTGTACTTCTTCGTTGAGCTCTTGTATATATGGATTAGATATCTCTTTCTAATCCGTTTCACCTGCTAAAACCATCGTTCCCATTAATAAACTTACACATAATGTAATCGCTACCACTTTTTTATAATTTTTCATAAATATCCGCCTCCTGTTAAATTAAAATTTACTCAAATCGATTTGCTTACCCTTACTATACCCAATAAATCTTATCCTGCTTCTTAACAAATCTGAATAATTCTTAATTTCTAACAGGCCGTTTTCGCAGTATCTTATTCTATATATATCGGAAAACTTAAAACAATTGCATATCTGTTTTCATTATTTTTCATCTCCAAAATAATTGGATAATCTTTATCCGCATATTTTTTTATATTTGAAACCAGATTATCGATAATACGTCCTATATATCTATGGTAAACCTGTACTTTTGCTTCACCCCATTCCATATTTTTAACAATCACTTGATACCCTTCTGCTTCAACAAATGCGTAAAATTCTGATAAATATTCCACCAATGCATATTCTGCATTTGCCGGTAGATCTAATTCTATTTTTTCCTGCTTTTGAATCAAAAAGAAATCAAACAACTGATCTGTCAGTTCCTGATCTGATTTGCTTTTTGATAGCTCTTTTGTATATATTCCTGATTCTCATCATTTGTTGATTTCTTTATTGCTATTTCTAAAAAAGTAATCAGACTTGTCAGTGGTGTCCGAACGTCATGCGCCATCGAAAGCACCAATTTATTTTGGTTTTTGTTCATCTTCTTTTCATTTTCTTCTTTTTTTATCAAAGTCTTGCGCATCTGATCCAATCCGTAGGCGAGATTTCCCAGTTCGTCTTTTCCTCTCATCTCTATATCGGCATCCCAATATCCGCCCTCTATCTGTCGAATAGATTCACTTAACTTTTGTATATATTTCACTTCTTTTCTTATTCCCAAAATAAATACAGCAAAACATATTCCAAAGCTGATTGCAGTAATCGTAAATATAAAAAAAAGTTTTATCTTCACTTCATAGTCTGCATAAATATACACATCCGCATCACCATCT
>UMKA01033570.1_pt1 | contig 13819 bp, 10 predicted proteins | sample 1966211 | NCBI WGS metagenome assembly UMKA01 (sample SAMEA4836165, study PRJEB28245) | human gut metagenome | biome: gut microbiome; material: fecal sample | place: Denmark | collected 2008
AAATCTCTGATGCTCCGCCAATCAACGGTACAACGTGCTTTTTAAGCGCTTTGTACCGTTTTTTTTATGCAAAAAACGGAATTTTTGAGTTTGACAATTTCATAACAGGAGAGAAAACGCCCTGTTTTGGAGAGAAATCACACTTTTTTAAGTGTCATTTTCCGGATTTGAACCCATTCCAAGCCCGTTCAGCATCGCTTCTGCCGAAGAAACCTTGGAAGCGTAGTCCAAATGCGAATAAATATTCGCGGTGGTAGAGAAATCGCTGTGCCCCAGCCATTCCTGAATCATCTTCATCGGGACACCGTTTGCCAAAAGCAAACTGGCGCAAGAGTGGCGCAAATCGTGAAAGCGGATGCGCCGCAGATGATAATTTTGCAAGATAATCTGGAACGAATTGGAGAGATAATCCGGCTTGAGCAGATTGCCCATTGCGTCTACGCAGATGTAGTCTGCGTATTTTTTGTTGTAGCACCTACCGCACAGCTTGCGGTTTTCTTTCTGTTCCTCCTGCAAGGCCAGCAGCCGTTCCCGGAAAACCGGTACAAGCGGCAAGGTGCGCTTGCTGGATTTGGTTTTTGTGCCATTGGATTCTACAAGAACTTCTTTTCCGTCCAGCCGAACCGTTGTGACCGTGTGGCAGATTTCAATGGTGTTCTGCTCAAAGTCCACAGCAGCCCATTTCAGCCCTACAACCTCGCTGCGACGCAGACCATAAAAGGCGGTCAACATAACAGCCACCTCAATTTTACTGCCGCGCACAGCGTCGAACAGTGCGTTCATTTCGTCCTTGCTGTAAAAGTTCCCGGTAAATTCGTTTTTCTTCGGGCGGTCTACCTTGTCGGCGGGGTTCACATCGATCAGGTCCGTTTTCACTGCGTATTTCAAGGCGCGGTGGATAACCGCATGATAGTGAATGACCGTATTGGGCTTCACACGCTCCAACTGCTCCTGATAAAATGCTTGGATATGAACCGCTTTCAGGTCGCCCAGCGTAACGCCGAGATTTCTAAAGTAAGGAATGATCCTGCTGTTCGACAGTTCTTTGTAGCTTGCATAGGTTGTCAGCTTGACGGTTGACTTTGCGATTTCCAGCCATTGCACCAGATAATCCGCAAACAGCATAGCTTTGCTGGGCGGACCGTTGGGGTCAACGGGTGGCTCAAAGTCGTCTTGCAGCTCACGCATCATCGCCTCGGCGCGCCGCTTGTTGCCCTTGATGGGCAAGCCCGTGGATTGCCATTTGGTTTTGCGTTTGCCGTCATAAGTTTTGTAGGTCAGTACCACATAGTAGATACCATTTTTTTCTTGCAGATGCCCTGCGACCATAAAAAAATACCTCCTTCGGTTTGGGTCGCCCCCGATCTGCTGTTGACAAGAACAGCATAACGCATCGGCGCAAAACAATCAACACTGTCGATTCTCTGCTCGACAGTGTTGACCGCAAATCTGAAGGTAGGTAAACAGGTGGGCTTTGGGGATGCGATACGAGCGCCCGATTTTCATCGCCGGGATTTTGCCTTCGTGCAGCAGCTTGTACCCCGTTTTGGTGCTGATTCGCAGGGCATCGCACATCTGCTCGATGTTCATCACATCGGGATACTTGCGCAGCATCACACGGTAGGCATCGCGCTGGTTAAATCCTTTGCTGCTTATACAAAACACCTCTTTTTTGAAAATTTGCGGATTTAATTCCACAAGCATGGCGGTCACTTGTTGAAAACTTGTGGCCGCCATAATCTGGAATCAAATGGTATACCCTATTCGACACTACTTCCCGGATATAAAGGGCGAACCACCGGCCCGGCTGCTGGAAACAGCTCCCACTTCCTGTACCACATTGTTGGCAGTACCGCCGACGCCTTGAGAGCATCGCCACGGTGTGTATCATGATTGCTGACCCTTCGCTTGAGGTATGTGTTCCACGCCACCTCTCCCGCCTCTGGGGGCGCTCCGCTGCGGTTAGGCAGCATCATCGCGTCAAAGTCGGGACGCACCTGCCGACGCTCCTTGGGTTGCGGCAAGGTCAGTTGTATGTAGCCGGTGATTCGGATATTCGGTTGCCAAGGTGCAGAAAAGGGGGAATGAGGGATTTTTTGTCCCTCTATATATGAATATCGCTTTAGGAAGGTAAAAGTTGGAGAAAAATCTACAATTTTTTCAAAAAAATACCGCCCCATCTCACGATAAGGCGGTAGATTGCGTTATTCCTTGTCTTTGCGCAGTGCCGTATACAGCTCTGCGGCCATAGCGTCCTGAACCTTTTGGTAGAACTCCGGGTCATTGAACAGCTTTGCAAAGGAATCATTATTGTCGAGGAAGCACTGCGTCACTATATCGCGGAATTTATCCGGGAACAGCGACTGCACAAACATTTCGGTGCTGTTGTCCTTGGCGTATTTTTTGAATTTCTTGACATCCGAATCCTTCATAAACATCTGGTAGATACCCTCGATGATTACGCGGTCGGAATCCGTAAAGTTTCCGCTGAAACGCTCATTCACCTTGTCAATGATGCTTTGCAGGGTGTCTTTTCTCTTGTTCGGCAGCTTCGGGTCAATATTGTTGCTCGGTGTCAGGATCACCCGCTTTTCGTCCAGAACGATGGCTCCCTTAAAGGTTTCGTTCAGCTTGGCGTATTCCAGCTTGACTTTATCCTCAATGTCCACAAAGTCGTCATCGTTAGGGCGGGGCAGCAGTCGGGCAAGGTGCATGGTGTACTGATACTCGTTAAACAAGTCCTTGTCGTGCAGCCGAACCAACTGTGTAATGTAGGAGTACGCGCCGTTGAACTTGCGCACATAATCACGGGCAGTAAAGCGATCTTCCTCGCTTAGTTCCTGATACCGCGCAATAACCGGGCGGAACATTGCCGTCAGCTTACCAAGGGCGGCGGGGTCATGCTTTTTGCCGCGCTGCGCCGTCATAAACGTGTTGAAGGCGTCCACATCGTCATAGCTGTACAGCATATAGTTGCGAACCTTATTGCGCAGGTCATAGACCTTGTTCAGGTCGGTGCTGCCCTCCAGAATCGTGGTTTCGTAGTACGGCAGGAACGCATTGCGAATGTCATCCCCGGAGTTTTCAAAGTCCAGCACAAAGGTACTGTTCTTGCCCGGATAAGTGCGGTTCAGGCGGGAAAGCGTCTGCACGGCGGTAACGTCCATCAGCTTTTTGTCAACATACATCGTATGCAGCAGCGGCTCGTCAAAGCCGGTCTGGTACTTGTTGGCTACTACCAGAATGTTGTACTGGCTGCTGTGGAATGCCTGCCGGAACTTCTTGTCGGTCGTGATATACCGTCCCTTTTCGTCAAGGTTCATGGTCGCTTCGGTAAACGGCTTATCGCTGGGGTAATCCTCCAGTGTGACCTCGCCGGAGAACGCGATCATAGCGTTGCAGCCGGCACATTCGTCCGGGTGGGCTTCGATATACCGCTTGATGGCAAGGTAGTACCGCACGGCGTTTGCGCGGCTGTCAGCCACAACCATAGCCTTGCCTTTCCCGTTGATTTGATACCGGCAGTTTTCCACAAAGTTTGCCATAATCATATCGGTTTTTTGCGCAATGGTGTAGCCGTGCTTTTTGTAATACTTGAACAGCGCGCGGGAGGTTTTGCCTTCAATCAGCTCCGGGTTATCCTCTGACACACGAATCAGCTTAAAGGCTTCCTTGATGGTCGTATAGTTGGCAAGCACGTCCAGAATGTAATGCTCTTCAATGGCCTGCCGCATAGAGTAGACGTGGAACGGCATCCTAATCGGCTCGCCGTCCGCATCAGTGCCGATCTCGGTGCCGAACTTCTCAATCGTTTTGCCCTTGGGGGTGGCGGTAAAGGCAAAGAAGGATTGGTTATCGTGGCGTCCCTGCCCGATAATCTCGTTGATATAATCGTCGGTCAGTTCAACATCTTCCTCGGCAATGCCTGCCTCCTCGGCGTATTCCTTGGTGGCAACATCAATGTCGATCAGGCTGCGGCGCAGGGATTTCGCGCTTTCGCCATTCTGCCCTTGGTGCGCCTCGTCAATAATGATGGCAAACTTGCGCCCGCGGAACGCCTCCATATCCTTCTTGGCAAACAGGAACTTTTGGATCGTGCAGATGATGATGCGCTTTTTGTCGTTGATAGCCTGCGCCAGCGTGTGGGAGTTTTTCTTATCGTCAATGGCTTCCACCAAGCCGACCTGATGCTCAAAGCTGTTGATGGTGTCCTGCAGCTGGCTGTCCAGCACAACGCGGTTGGTTACCACGATGACCGAATCAAAGATGCTGTTGTTCTGCGCATCGTGAACGGAGGCCAGCCGGTAGGCGATCCACGCAATGGAGTTGGACTTGCCCGAACCCGCCGAGTGCTGGATCAGGTAATTTTTGCCGGGTCCGCTTTGCTTTACATCTGCCAGCACCTTGCGCACGACATCGTACTGGTGATATCGCGGGAAAATCATCTTCTCTTTGGTTACGGTTCTGACAACGCCGTTTTTAACGACTTCTTCCTTTTCCTTCACATAGGAAATAAAGCGCTGCAGCAGGTCAAGCAGGCTGTCGCGCTGCAATACTTCCTCCCACAGATAGGCGGTAACATAGCCGTTGGGGTTGGGCGGGTTTCCGGCACCGCCGCTGACACCCGCACCGTTAGAGCCGCGGTTGAACGGCATAAAGCGCGTGTCGCCGTCCGCAAGCTGGGTGGTCATCCACACCTCGTACAGATCCACGGCAAAGTAAACAAGGAACCGATGGTTCATGCGGAACGCAAATTCCTTGGCGCTGCGGTCGTTCTTGTACTGGTTGATGGCGCAGATATAGTCTTGCCCTTTCAGCTGGTTTTTCAGCTCCAAGGCAACGACCGGAATGCCGTTTACCGAAAGCACCATATCAATGGTGTTGTTATTGGCAGGTGTATAGCGGAACTGGCGGGTACAGCCGAGGATATTGGCGTTGTAGCGCTCCACCGCAAGGGGGTTCAGGTCGGATTCCGGCTTAAAATAGCACACCCGCAGTTTGCAGCCCATATCCTCGATACCGTTGCGCAGAACATACAGCAGGCCCTGATTGGCAATGCTGGTTTCCAGCCGGTGGTACAGCTTGTCTGCCGCCTTATCGCCGTAGTATTTGGTGTAGCGCGCCCATTCTTTGGGCTGTGTTGCGGCGATGAACTCGCAAAGCACGTCCATATAGATACATTTGCCGACATCCTGTTGGCGCGTCTGCACCCAATGCCCGTCTGCATCCTGCCCGTTGAACTGGGTGTAGCCGCCCTGCGGAGAAATCAGAAAGGCTTCTATGTCGCGCTCAAACCGTTTTTCGCTTTCGTCCATCAGGACACCTCCTCGGTGTTGATTCCTTTATCGTGTCAGTAGATTGATGATCGTGGGTATCTGCCCAAGAAGGGCACCTATCCCTGCGCCGACAATGGCAATCAGCCATTCTCGTCGGCTCAGGCTGCGGGAAGTCTTGATTTGTTGTTCCAGCCAATCTTGAAAGCTGTCCCATTCGGCTCGCTTGGTGTATAAATTGGCTCCGTCCACTCTTAGATTCATAATATAGCCGCGCTCTTGCAGCAGCTCCAGCACGTCCTGATACCGAAGTGCTTCCTCGTTGGAAAGATTGCGGCTCTTTTTTGTACCCCAAAGCGCCTTTAATTCGTTGTATTGCTTTTTGATGTCCTTGAAGTCAGTATCCAATCAGACCACTTCCTTTTTGCCGGTGACGTACTCGTAAATCAGGGAACGCTTGTACTGCTGAAGTTTCTCGATTTTGGATTCTTTGAGGGAAACAAGTCTTTCTATTTGAGAATATTTATCGTCCAGAAAGTCGGCAATAGCTTTTTGCTCACAAATGTTGTAGGTTGTAGGTGCAAGGATTTCTTTTGAGCGTTCAATATTCAAATTTAGCTGTGTACTAACAATTGAAGCCCTAATAAAACTCTCTTTGAGAGCCTGAAACAGGTAATATACATAATCTTCATTATAGTCTTTTCTTACTGTAAATCCAACAACGCTATCCGGAAAGTATGCGTCAAATCCAAGAATAGCAACATCTCCAACATTTGCAGCAATAGTCATTGTCATTGTACCCTTGGGAAAAAGCTTACTTACCTCTTTTCCGCGTTCATTTAACGTCTGGGAATAAGATGTGATAAACTTCTGGGCTCGCGCCACATCTCCTGTCTGGATAAAAGGATATTTTCCACCATATAGACTCGGATCATTTCTAGGGCGATGGTTAAATAATCCACGTGAGATTTCTGTTATGTACTTAAGTTTAACAATATGCCAATGCATCGGCACTTGCCCAATCCAGTCCACGCCGCTGTCTTTCATGGGGGCGTTGGGGTCAAGACCTTTTGTGACAACCTCGGTAATCAGGCTTTGCTTGTAGGCTTTCAACTTTTCAATCTGCGCCTGCACATTAGCGATAAGGGAATCGACTTGTGACAACTTTTGATTAAGATAGACTACAATTTTCTGCTGCTCATCGGTCGATGGAAAAGCAACCTTACGTTTCAAGATACCGTCTGATGAAACCCTAAGGCGGATTTCCAGTATGCCATTCGCATAACGACGAAGTTCCTTTTGGAACTGCTCAGTTTGAAAAATGTAGTTAATAAACTCTAAATTTTCACCATCATTAGGCTTATAAACATAGTACACAGGGCTTACACACCCATAGTAATTGCATTTTCCAACAGAACCAATTAGAACATTCATACTGTTTGCAACGATAGTGTCGGGATATGCCAGTTTGTACTGCGAGAGATCCTCTTTTGACACATTGCCTTGTGCGCCCTTTTCCTCATAAGGAATAACACCGCGCTTGTTTGTAAGCGAAAGAATTTGCTTTGTTTTCTCCGGTTTGTTAGTTTCCTTGATTTCAGAAATATGCCATTGAAGGCGTTCGAGATTCCAACTTTTGGGGATTTCCCCAATCCATGCAACGCCGCTGTCTTTCATCTCACGCATTTCCAAACAGCTCCTTCATCAGTACGGTTTCCTGTGCTTCCAATGCCTTGATGTCCTCAAAGATGGCGGCGGAGGATTCCGGCGCAACAAACTTGTAGAACAGGCGGGTAAACGGAATCTCGTAACCGATCTTATCCTTGGCGGGGTCCACATACGCCAGCGGATTGTACGGCAGGACATTCTTTTGCATATAGGCGTCCCGATCCTCGCCCAAGGGGATAATTTCGCTGTCGGATGCGCCCTTGACCGGCTGCATCATACCCTTTTTCAGCACCGGCTTGCCGTTTTCATCGGTCAGTGCGGTTTCCACCGTCACCTTGGTAAAACCAAAAAAGTCGTTTTCAAACACCTTGGATTCCACCGACAGGCTGTCATCGGTATAGACCGCATCGGCAAAGCCCTCGTAGGCTTTCAGGATGAGCTTGATGCAGGATTCGTCCAGATCCACGCGCTTGGAACCGATGTTTTTGCGGCGTTTCACAAAGCATTTGCTGGCGTCGATCAGCTGTACACGCCCGCTGCGCTCCATCGCCTTGCCCTTGGTCAGCACCCAGATATAGGTGGAAATGCCGGTGTTGTAAAACAGGTCGGTGGGCAGCTGCACAATAGCTTCCACAAGGTCCTCGTGGATAAGATAGCGGCGAATCTCGGACGCACCGCTGCCCGCATCACCGGTAAACAGCGAGGAGCCGTTCTGGATAATCGCCATTCTGCCGGAGCCGGCTTTCAGCTTTTTCACGCCGTTGAGCATAAACAGCATCTGACCGTCCGACACGGCGGGCAGACCGGGACCGAAACGCCCGTCATAGCCGCGCTTGGCTTCGGCCTCCACCTGCGTTTTCTCGCGTTTCCAGTCGATGCCGAAGGGCGGGTTGGAAATGATATAGTCAAACTCATAGTCGCTGAAGGCATCCTCGCTTAAGGTGTCGCCGTACTTCATGCCGGAGGAGTTGCCGCCTTTGATCAGCATATCGGCCTTGGCAATGGCATAGGTTTCGGGGTTAAACTCCTGCCCAAAGCAAATCAGCGAGGCATCGCTGCGCACTTCCTGCAGGCGTTCGGTCAGGCAGCCCAGCATCTGCGAAGTGCCCATAGCCATATCATACGCGGTCTTGGTGCAGCCCTCTGCCAGAATACGCTCCCGTTCGGGGGCGATCAGCAGCTCGGTCATCAGGTAGATAATATCGCGGCTGGTGAAGTGGGCACCGGCTTGTTCGTCGTAAGATTCGGAGAATTTACGGATCAGTTCTTCAAAGATATAGCCCATATCGGCGGAGGTGATTTTGTCCGGGGACATATCGCCCTTTTCGGTGCTGAACTCCTGCAGGGTCACAAACAGAACGCCGCCCTTTACCATCAGCTTGACCGTATTGGCAAAGTCAAAGTTTTCAATAATATCCTTTACGTTAGAGGAAAACCCTTGCAGATAGGCGTCAAAGTTGCTTTCCACATTGTCCGGGTCTGCCACCAGCTTGGCAAAGTCAAAGTTGCTGGTATTATAGAAATCCCGCTGGGCGATCTTGCACAAAATGCCGTCGCGGGCCTCGCCCTCGACCTTTTGCTTGTCCAGCTTTTTTGCCATTTCCACAACGGCATCTTTGGTGGGCTTCAGGGCATCGTCAAAGCGTTTCAGCACCGTCATAGGCAGAATGACCTTGCCGTATTCGTGGGGCTTGAACAAGCCTACCAGATGGGTGGCAATGTCCCAAATCAGGTTGGCTTTTGCCTGTATATTCGCGTTTGTCTGGTTTTGCAATTCCTGCATTGACATAGATGGACCTCCGATAATCGTCCTTACTAATAGAATAGCATATTTTTGGTTCTCATGGGGAATATCACACAAATTTTCTTTGCATCAAAGCGTCTTTTCTTGACATTCCTCATCAAAAATAGTGTGGAGCTTGTCCACGGCGCTCGTCAGCTCGTTTTTCAGGCGCACAATTTCATTCAGCGTTGCCTGATACTTCTCTGCGATGCGGTTCTGCTCCTCCATAGGGGGCAGCGGAATCGCAATGTTTTTCAGCTTATCAACGCCAATGTTCGGGATGGTCGTCCCCACCGAAATGTTTTTCAATACAGCAATGCCCTGCGCACTGTCAAAATAAGCCTTGATGTAGTACGGGTTTACACGGTTTTCGTCCGGTTCGATGATATACAGGTTTCCGTTGGCAAGGATTTTTTGCCCCGGCTCAACCTTTGCAACCGCCACCTTGTAGGGGTAGCCGTTTTTGGAAAGAATGATGTCGTTGTTTTTCAGGCAGTATTTGTCGTACTTGGGGTCAAGCTCCGTCAGATACGGCAGCTTGTCATCGATAATGCCGTCCTGAATGTTCGCCAGCATCAGATACTGCACACGGGTTGCTGTTTGCGAAACCATATCATCCAGCTGGCTGGCGGTTATGGATGCACCTCTTGTGATGCTTTTTGTGACCTCTCCAAAGGGTACGCCGTTGACGAAGGCGGGCATTTCCTCTGTGTAGTGTTCCAAGCTCAAATTGTATTCGTTGTCGCGCAGCTCCTCCATGGAAATCATTCGGCTGTACTCGCCGTCCGCTTGCAGTGCGTCCAGAATTTCCTCTATGTTTTGGGGGCCGAACTCGTTTTGCCTGCGTCCGCACAGGCAGAGCTTGGTGGCATCCACCAGACGGATGCCTTCATTGCCGTGGCTGAAAACAATCAGCGAGGTGCCGATATTGGTGTAAGGGGCAAACATACGTTTCGGCAAGGTGATAACGCTCTCGATCATATGCCGTTCTGCCAGATATTTGCGCATGGAAATGTCCGTGCTGTTTTGTGCTGCGCCTGTGGTCATAACCGCAACCGCTTTTCCGCCTTCGGCAAGCAAGTCGCAAATCAGGGCGTTAAATACCCAATCGGAGGATGTTTTCTTGCTGAACTCCGGGTATGCCTGTGCCAAACGCTGCATATACGCCGATGCATCGTTACTATTGCGCAGCATCATACCAAATGGGTAGTTGGAAAAAATCTTGTCTGCCTTCGGGTAGTTGGCATTCTCAGCAAATTGAAAAACATCGCAGCATTCTATGGAGATTTCTTCATCCAGCAGATCCGCACACATCTTGGCAATCATCGTGCTTTGGTAGTTGATGTCGCAGCCGAAATACGCAGCCTGCGGTTGGTTTATGGATTCTCCCATTAAAAAGGAGCCCGTGCCGCAGCAAAGATCAACGACCTGCTCCCGTTCCTGAATGTGCAGGATGCATTGTGTCAAATTCAGGATGGACTGCGGCGTCGCCGTCTGGTACTTATAACCGGAAACGGAATCCGAGATTACCGCAGCCAATGCCAATTCTTCCTCTGTGTAGTTACCTGCGATGGAAAGCAACTGACGCCAGACTTTTTCAGACAGCCAGTGTTGATGAAACTCCCGAACAAAGCGGAGAATTTCCTCCGGTATATCCAGTCTGCCGTCTGCTACCGATTTCATTGTCAGCTCGGCAACCATACAATCCTGTTTGGCTTTGCACATAAGATAGGCAGCCGGTGCAACCGTACCTTCTGTGGAAACGCCGGATTCAGCAAGACAACGCGCAATTTCCCAGTCGATTTGAGCAGCCTTGTATCGGTTTTCCGGGCTGTCATAGAATTTTTTTGTTATCAGGGACATAGCAACCTCCGTTCTGTTTAATGGTTATCCATAACCAAACTTATCTTATGTCCCCATTATAGCACCTACCCCGCAAATGTCAAGTGGTTTTTAATAACCAAGGCAAAAATCTTTTAGAATGGTGCAAAAAAGCGGTGGAGAACAAGCTCCACCGCCCAAAATACTTAGACCTTGAATTCTGAAATTGCTCTCCAGAACTCAATCAGCAAGACCTGATAGAGATCTTCATCCACGCGACCGTTCACGCGGCTGCATTTGTTCAGGAGCGATTCATACCGAACAAACAACTTTTCCACAGCGTCCTCATCACCGCGCTTTGCGCGTAGAAGCAAATCCTTGAAACCCTCCATAGTATTATTCCTCCATCGCATTGCGAATCTTGTCGCGGGCATTCTTGTGATGCGTGCTTACGGTACTATCATCTACCTTCAACTTGGCTGCGGTCTCCCGCACGGAAAGATGATCTACATATAAGGAAATCATAACCTCGCACTCTTTCGGCGTCAGCTTGTGCAGGTACTTTTTGATTCCTTCCCACATCAGCTTGGACTCGACGCTTTCCTCAATCGGGTTCATCAGCCGCCTGTACACTGTGTCCACCTCGTCGCGGCATTCCTCAATGGAAACCTCGCGCTTTGCCTTAACCATCAGTGCGCGAATGTAAGAAGCGCGCCGGGCATACAGCACCTTGGTCATGAACTTCGTAAAGCGCGCAGCCAGCTGCGCGTCCTCACCACTAAACCATAGCTTATTCTTCTTTGCCATAGTAAACCTCCTGAATTTTGAGTTTCATTGAATAGACCTCAAAACTCGGAGGGGCGCGGGCAGAAAACGGCGGTTCTCTGCCGCCAAAGCAAAAAAGGAACAAAAAAATACGCCAGATGGTCACAAAAGCCATCTGGCATACGAATAATACACGAAAAACTACGCGGCGAAGGGACTTTTGAAAGTACACAGTGGCGCTTGAGGGGGACTCTGCCTTAATACGGCATAGCTCCGCTTACCGGAGCGTCAAGCACATCTACCATGCAATACGCCTTTCAACTAAATAAGTCCCACAAAAAGAAAAAGCCCGGCAAGCAAAAACTTGTCGGGCAGAAAGCGGATTTACTTTTCTTCTATCCAACCAAGGAATGTCTGCAATTTCTGTATGTCACCGTCATCGAGGTCTTGCAGTCGGTTAAAGATATTGATACGGTCGGTTTCATCCCCGGCACCGGTAAAGAATTCCTGCGGGGTTACGCCGAGGTATTCACAGATGCGCAGAAATTCGTGCATTGAGGGCATTGCCTTGCCGATCGAAATACTGCGCATATAGCTGCCGCTTTTGCCAAGGTCAAGGCTCATTTTGTGTTCAGAAACGTGGAGGCGATGGCGCAGCTGCGTGATGCGCTTACGGACAAAATTCTCATATTCGGCTACCTGTAGCAAGCAGATACACCCTTTCCCATTTATACTATAATATGTAAATATTGTAATATAAATCGCGGTAGAACGTTCAGCATTGATGTATCAGTTTTCGCGGGATTGCCAATATATTGACGATTAAATACTGAATTTTGAAAAAAGTTTTTTCAGACGCGGTGTTTCAGATAAGCAGCAGGTCGGGAAAGTGCAAAATATGGTCGATATGCGCAATCGCCCCGGCTAATGTATCAAAGCGCCCCTCGCACGGATCGGGCACCTCAGTTAAGGCGGTGGGGTCTGCCGTAAGACCGGTTTCCTCCAGCCACGCATCAAACGCCTTGCGCATCGCTGCGACGTTGGCGCGCTTTTCCTCGTTGGTGACACGCTCATCAAGGTAGATAATGGCATCATATTTGTGGGCTGCGGTGTTATGGGTAATTTCAGAAAAGGTGAACCTGTCTATATAGGTATGGAATAAGAGTTCCACCCCCAACTTGTGCAGCTCGGTTTCCGCGCGCTGGCGTTCGGAAATTTGCGCTTTTGCGTCTACTGCGGTACGCAACTGGCAAAATAGCTCATCCCCGTTTGCAGGATAGAACGCAGTACCCTTGGTGTCCCCGATTTCCTCAAAGCAGTATGCCTGCTGCGAGGGCGACAGCATCCCCTGTTCAGCCAGCTGTATGGCATCGAGAAGATCCTGCCGATAGGATTGCGATAACGACATTACGAATTCCTTTTTCATAAAAGATCACTCCTTGTTTATAATTGGTGAATCTAGTATGAATTATAGTTCTTATTCGTGTCGAAATCGCTCGAAGTCAAGGATATAGAGGAAGAAATTCATACAACAATCATCAAGAAGAAAAGGAGCAGTTTCCAACAAACATCCGGTGTCACGATATGCTAGTAATGGAAGAAGTAATGCGTTTAGAATAGTGACCGACAATATTTTGAGCGCCACTTGTGGCTTTATGGAGAATCTACTATAATATTTATGTATATTTGTGAAGAATGGGATTGATATTCTTTTCTTACTAAAATTACGGAAGGTGTGCTTGACAATGATGCTCAAAGGCGCGAAAATGGCTCGGCTCGGCAGTAGTATTGCGCCTTTTATTCAGTGTGTCAAGCTCTATTACATCAAATCGTCAGGTAAAATCCGGAAGCAGGGTGAACTATGCCCTGTTTTCGGATTTTTCTTTTGTGGGAAGGGGGAACACTGCTGAAACTTTGCGCCTGATTGTCAGGTGTTGCGGATGCTTCAATCTATTTTATCGGTACACTTGCTGCGGCAACAATTCTTAACGATTAAAACACACTGGAGGAATGAAAATGAAGAAAAAAGTTCTTAGCCTTCTGCTAAGAAAGGGGCATGCCCCACAGAAAGAAAAAATGCAAAAGGAAAACGGAATCCGGCAGGGTTGCCCTGCCGGATTCCGTTTGTTCCGCATGAATTTTTCCGCGTATGGGTCAGGGGATGGGTCAAGGGCTGACCCATATTTTGACCCATACGGTTTTGGACCCTAAAAGTTAAGAAAACCGCCGTTTTCATGGTGAAAACGGCGGTTTTTGTGTGAGTGTGATAAAAAAGATACCCTGTTTTGAAAGTGAAAAATCAACAATGCAGAGAAATTTTATTGTTTTCTTTCGCTGAAGGGCCACTGCAGCATCCATTCCAGATACTCTGCTCCTGTAATTTTCCTCGTCCTTAATTTTTCCTGCCATCCATTTTATCACTTTTGTCATGGGAGCAAAAGCGTTTCTGCTGATTTTCCCGCTTTGAATGCTCATGTACGGTAAAGAAGCAAGCAACCGAAAACAAGAG
>UMKA01004775.1_pt1 | contig 13753 bp, 8 predicted proteins | sample 1966211 | NCBI WGS metagenome assembly UMKA01 (sample SAMEA4836165, study PRJEB28245) | human gut metagenome | biome: gut microbiome; material: fecal sample | place: Denmark | collected 2008
AACAATTTATAAATTTACCCCTCAGGTTTTTACATTGACCCCATCCGCATCACAAGAAGTCAGCATTGACATACTTGCAAATGTAGCGAGTATTGCGTATAAATATATTTTCTTCATAACTATATACTTTTTTATTAATTAGCAGTATTTCCACTCCACCATGGATTCTGAACCAATCCCGGACACTTATCCATTTCTTTTTGCGGAATGGGGAATAAATAGTACTCTTTATTGAATTTTCTTTCTTCAAAAACAGCACGTTTATAGAACCCTTCAAAATTGAAATCATTTGAACCTACATCACCGGCATCAACATTCATTCCCCACATACTGCCTCCATCACCATATATTCGACCGTCTTTTTCTTCACCGGTCACAGGATCTGTTACAATTTTATCCGGTGTGTGGGCTTTCCAAAGACGACGAGTAGTGAAATAACGGTCACCTTCAAAACAAAGCTCAATCTGACGTTCACGAATAATGTATTCATGCATTAAAGCCGGGTCAGAAGCTATTTCAGGAGTAGCGACAAACGCGCTTTCTACACCTGCTCTTTTACGAATTTGATCCCAATATTTACGAATGTCCGCATTGGTAGGATCATAATTGCTTAACGCTTCTATATAGTCTAACAAGATTTCAGCATAGCGTATGTAAGTACAAGCATAGTTTTGAGGATAAGCACGGTTATACATGTCTGCCTGCGGGTCGTTGCGCTTGAAGACTAACATACCCGTTTTAGAGTAGTTCGCATAATTAATAGATGGACGAGCTGCTCCTCCTAAATATAATTCTGCGCGTCCGAAACCATCTTTCTGTCTTCCTGTACTCCATTCGTTACGAATGTTTTTATCATCCGACAGACTAGGTATCACTCTGTGATTATATAGGATAGCTGCATAGAAACGAGGCTCACGATTGCAAAACATATTCCAGTCACCTTTCCAATGCCCCCATGCCTTACTATCACGGATATCTGCTATGATACCTTTACGACCTTCTTCGGAAGCAATGTCATGTCCGTTGGGATTCCAATTATCTCCACCGTCAGCCGCAAATCCTTTTTCAACATAACCGGAACCGGCCACATCGATAGGCTTTCCGTTCTTCATCAGAAAAGCATCTACCAGTCGTAAAGTAGGACTTACTCCTCCCAAACAGTGCGGGCCGGGTGTATTGTGTACCATCCATGACCGTTGAAATGTATCATCATATTGTCCTTCTGACCTAGCCCATATTACCTCACAATTCCAAGCCTTTAGTTGAACATCCACACATGATTTATACGGATTAAACTCTGTATCCCCATTCTCATCATTCCGGTATAGTTTCAAACGAGTGTCCGGATATTTCTCTGCCATATCTATGACGGCTTTTGCTGCGGCTGCCGCATCTTTCCATTTTTGTTCACTGTATGTGGTATTAATAAGTGGGGTACCATCATGATTTTTGAAGTTGGCATATTCCGTATTACCATTAAATTGAGGAGAGGCGGCCAGATTACGTACAATTGCTTTTACTGCTAGACAAACCAATTTGTTCGGTCGTCCCAAACGGGTCTGGTCATCCCAATAATGCATCGGAAGGTCATAAGCTGCTAAGTCCATCATTTGGCAAATATATTCTACACATTCATCATAGGGGGCACGCTGCATATTTGCAAAATCTGTTTCAGAAGGGAGCAATTCTTTAATTAACACTATCGGACCATATTGACGAAGAAGAAGATAATAATAATATCCACGTAGAAAACGGACCTCGGCTTTATAACGCATTTTCAATTCGCTACTTAGTTCGCCGCAACGATCCACATTGTTCTCAAATGTCAAAGTAGCACGAATAGCTTGATAAAAACGAGCGTATCTATCACACACCAATTCACTGGAAGGGGTCCAGTCACCTCTGTTGAAGTTATCCGCCTGATAGAAATTCCAGGTTATATTACATTCATCGGCTGCTCCAACCCAAGGTTCATGTTGATGCAAATGCCCTGTGGGGATTCCTCCGTAACAATTGGCCAGATACTTCTCCGTTTCCATGCGGGAACTCCAAACCATTTCATCTGTTTTCATATCATCGGGCTGTTTGTCCAAGTAGTCAGTACAACTAGTCGACAATGCCAACAAACTAAATAAAACTATAATATATTTTTTCATATTCGATGCGTTTTAAAAAGAAGCTCTAATTCCAATATTAACTTTTCTCGGGAGAGGATATTTGCTACCATTAAATGAAGCTGTTTCCGGGTCCCACATATCCCATGGTGCAAACAATGCGACATTATTCGCCAAGCAATAGATGCGAAGAGATTTCATGCCAATTGGAGCAATCCAATTTTTCTTGAAAGTATATCCGAGTTCCAGATCGGCCAAGCGCAGCAAACGGCCATTATAAATGGTACGCGTAGATGATTGCCAGTTGTTGGATGAAGCTCCATTGGACAGACGGGGATAGAATGCATTGGGATTAGGATTATCTTCCGTCCAACGGTCAAGTGCTTTTTCAAATAAGTTACCTTTCCCTACTCCTTTATTGAATGGAATGAATGTATCCCCCCCTAGACCGTAAGTAACATGTGCCTGTCCTCTGAAGAAAATACCGAAGTCGAATCCTTTCCAGAAAAGCTGAGCTCCAAAACCATAAACAATTTCCGGAACACTTGAATAACCGATCGGACATTTATCATCTTCATCTACTACGCCATCTTCGTTATAATCCAAATATTTTACATCACCTGGACGTACATCACCGAATTTCTGTTCAGGACTTTCATTGATCTCTTTTTGGTCTTGAAATAATCCTAAGGCAATTAGCCCAAAATGCTGTCCGTAACGATGTCCCGTTTGCATACGGTATGCATATTTTTTCTGAGCTTCATCCATTTCTTTAATCTCATTATGAGTGTAGGTGAAGTTTCCATAGAGTTTATAACGGAAATCTCCAATCGAATGGTTAAATTCCAACGTACCGTCTATACCTTGATTCACCATTACACCCATATTAGCAAAGGGCTGTTTGATGACTCCCATGGTTGCAGGAACAGACTGACGTTGAATAAGAATATCGGAACGTTTTTCGTGGAAGTAGTCAAGATCCAGAGAAACCATGCTATCGAACATTTTCAGTTCAATACCGATATCTTTCTTAAAACCTTTCTCCCAAGTCAGATCAGCTACTCCGATTTGGTCTTCTCCGATACCTTCGTGAAAGCTAGGGGCCATACCGAAATAGTATCCTCCTAAACCTTCACCAAAATATGACAGATAACCGAAACGCATATTGTCAGGCAATGATTCGGAACCTACCAGACCAACAGAGCCTCTGACTTTTAATACATTTATAGCTTTAAAAGGCCAGAAAGACTCATTGGATATCAAATACCCTAATGCTCCTGCCGGAAATAGACCAAAACGTTTTCCTTTCGGAAAGTTCTCCGAGCCATTATATCCCATATTAAATTCAGCAAAGTAACGGTCTTTGAAAGCATAAGTTGTTCTTAAAGCCAGACCTTGCTTTTTATAGGGCAATGATTTAATAGACGATCCGGCAGTCTGGTCTACGTAGTCACGCTGATAATACATCGCCATTGCACCGATGCGGTGTGTTTCATTGAAAATCTGATTATAATTCAATTGCACTTTCAGTTCTTCGGCGCGGTTACTGGATGGAGTTACATTGTATCCCAAGAATTCATTTCCTTTGGTAATTTCCGCTACTTGAAATTCTCCGGTTTCATCGTCAACTCCCGTTATGTTATAGGTAGAAGAATTTTTACGTCTGTTCTGTATGGTCTGATTATTGGCATCGAAAGAGAAAGAAGCTTGTATGTCAAGGCCCTTTAATAAGAAACTCAAGTCTTGTTTTAATGTAATCTGGCTCATAATTTGTGAGCGGAATGATTTATTATATCCAGAGCCAAACAAACGTTCTGCCGGATTCACTTCACCGACCTGTGATGGTGCTCCCCAACCCCATTCTGTATTACCAAACGCATCTTTTCCGATAGGTACCCGAACCGGAGCGGATAATGGATTGGATAAATAGGAATAGTAATAAAGTAATTCAACAGGGCTGAACCATCTGTTGTCTACATACTCATTTCCTAAACCGGGTTGATGCATATCTGTCATATTGGCACCTATTTCTAATGATAAATTGGTTGTTTTAGTCAATGTCAAATCAATGTTTGATCGAAAGTTATATCGACGAAGTGAAATGTTTGATTTGTAATCCGCTTCCGGATTATTTTTCAAGTTACCGTTATCTTCTATAAAACTGGCACTAATATAATAACGTGCTCTTTCGCCACCTCCACGAATATTGATGGCTGCATTCGTATTAGTTGAATACTTGCGGAAAAGTTGATCCATCCAGTTTACATTCGGATATAGAAAAGGATTGGTTCCACTTCGCAAATTGTCTATGTACTCCGGAGTATAATTTTCAGTACCCAATGCTTCATTGGCTAGCAATGCGTAATTGACCCCGTCCAATAACTTCGGCATTGTCGGGAGATCGGAGAAACCTGTTTCCAATTTTACTTCTATGACCGGTTTTTGGGCAACCCCCTTACGGGTAGTTACCAATACAACTCCATTGGCTGCGCGCACACCATATACTGCCGTTGCCGATGCATCTTTCAAGATAGAAATGGATTCTACTTCTTCAATTGACAAATCAGACATATCCCGTTCCACTCCGTCAACTAATACTAATGGTTTTTGATTAGCTCCGAACGAAGAGATACCACGTACCCAAAAATCAGCATTGTCTTGTCCTGGTTCACCTGAACGTTGTACGACCACTGCACCGGCAATACGTCCGGAAAGAGCGTTAGTCAGATTTCGTTGCGGTACTTCCAGTTCCTTTATTGAAACAGAAGAGATAGAACCTATAACGCTGGCTTTCCGTTGTTTACCCATACCGACAATAACCGTTTCTTCCAGTTCGTGTACATCTTCTTTCATTACGATGTCAAGAGCCGGTCTCTTACCGACTGTGATTTCTTGCGATTTGAAGCCTACAAACGAGAATACCAGAATATCTCCTGCTTTTGCGTTAATAATGTAATAACCATTAATATCTGAAATCACACCAGTGGATGTGCCTTTAATTGCAACACTGACACCGGGTAGAGGAACACCTTTTTCATCAATAATTGTTCCACGAACAGAATTGTCAATTGGAGAAACGTTTGATGTCTCTTTCATCATTGACAAAGGTTGTGTTACTTCATAGAATGATTTTTGCTCATTTCCTACATTTGTACTTGCTGTAGCATAGCTAGGTGCTAATAATGCAATACACAGCATCATACATTGTAGTCCTTTTTTTGAGTCTAAAATTCCGCGATGGTATTTAGACATGTTTAAGGTCCATTGTTTCATAATTTTGAATTTAGTAAATAGATTTAAATTGTGTTTCAGCAATATTTAATAATCCGGGAAATGTTTGTAGCGAAATAGTTTCCAGTATTTTCCAGCATTGAAACAGTCCTCTAGGTACATGAAAACATCCTTTCCATTTACCACCTTTCAAGGGTAACAATACTTCGCCTCTTCTATTCAAGTATCCGTACCATTCCGGATATTCGGGATCCTTAAAGTGTGCCCATGTATAATCATGTACTTTTTCAAACCAATCCAAACACTGTTTGTCTCCTGTCAACTGATAGCCTTTTAACAATGAAATTAAAGATTCGATATGTACCCACCAGAGTTTCTGGTCCCATTCCAATTGTTGGGGAGGAAAACTGTTACGATCTAAAAAGTAAAAGATACCGCCATGCTCCTTATCCCAACCGTATTCAAGCATGGTAAGAGTCGTGTTTTTTGCTTTCTCTATCAGTTCCGGACGATGCAGACGTTTACCCAGATCCATGATAAACCACATCGCTTCAATCGCGTGACCGGGAGTAATCTGGCGACCCTCAAAACAATCCACAAGATTACCGTTTATATCTACATTTTCGACAATGATTCCACCAAGTTCGGGACGATAAAAGACGTCCATAACTTCATGGATGCAAGTGTTCATAGCTCGTTCCAAGTAGTCTTTACCTAAAATATGCTCTATTTCCATAGCGAGATTGCATAGAATCATCGGCAGAGCAAAATTCTTTAGATTGCGTGTATCAGGATGAAGCTTGTTCCATTTTCCTTTAGGATTATCAACTTTGGACAAGATAATATCGAATGTCTTTCTGGCAATATCGGCATACTCCTGATTACCGGTTGCCAAACTCAATTGTCCGAAAGCCATTGTCGCAAAAGTATAGGAGAAAATGTTATACGGTTCTACCAACGGTCTACCCGAACGGTCGAGGGAAAAGTACCAGTTGTAATTTCCGTCATGTCCGTATTTCTTTAAGAATTCGCCACCTTGAACGGCACAGTCCAGCCATTCCTGGCGTTTCTCCACCTTATTGTAAAGCATGGAGAACATCCATACCTCACGCCCTTGCAGCCAGATAAACTTGTCTGTATCGAATACTTTGCCTTCACGATCCAGACAGGTGAAATAGCCGCCAAACTCTTTGTCTTGAGAGTTTTGAAGCCAAAAAGGAAGAACATTGTTCAACAATTCATCCCTGTATTGGTCCGATAGTTTTTTTAAATCCATATATCTTTAAAGTGTTAAGTTAATATGATCTTTTTTACTGTTCCGAACGGTTCCAGTATCTTTCAATTTCCTCCAGTGACTTCCCGGTCGTCTCCGGGACTAGTTTCCATACGATGAGCATATACGGCACGCACATAACGGCGAACAGGAAGAATGTTCCGGCGGGGGTAAGGTTCTGGAGCATCCAGGGGGTTAACTGTCCGATCAGGTACGTTCCGATCCACAGAGCGAATCCTGCTATTGACATGGCCAGCCCGCGAACTTTGGTGGGATACATCTCCGAAAGAAGTACGAACACCACGGCACAGATAGATACGGCACAGCAGAATACATAGAACAGGAAGAAAACAAGCAGGAAGAGGCTGGATACTCCCAGGGAATCTCCGAAGAGGAAGTACAGGCCGATGAGAATCAGAGAAACAACCATTCCCGAAACTCCGTAATAAACAAGTTTCTTGCGGCCTACCTTATCAATGATGACAAGAGCCAGAACGGTGGTCAAAGTATTGACTAGTCCTACCAGAACTTGGTAATAGAGAGAAAGTTTGTGGCTCTCATATTGTATTTTAAAGAAAAAGCTTAATTTGTATAAGAAAAATCCTATCTTTACCGCGTTAAACTAACTAATATCCCCATTATGAAAAGAAATCATTATTTTCTCCTCTTTATTTTATTAGGATTTTTCTTTAGTGTTCAAGCTTCAGATACTGTCCGAGCTTCAGATACAGTTTTTATCCGTGAAACACAAATCCCCATTCTGATAGAACGGCAAGACAATGTTTTGTTTTATATTCGTTTGGATGCTGAAGAAAGTAAGTTTCTGAATGAAGTCGTATTAGATTTCAGCAAAAGCACGCCACAGCACGATATCCAGTCAGTAAAACTCTATTATGGAGGCACGGAGGCATTGCAGCATAGAAATAAAAAGTGTATGGCTCCTGTAGAATATATATCCAGTTTTCATCCGGGAACTACCTTATCTGCCAATCCGTCGTATTCGGTGAAATGTGCGGAAGTAGTGAGACCTTCCAATAAAGTAGTACTTAAGAGTAATTATAAATTATTTCCAGGCGTAAATTTTTTTTGGATTAGCTTGCAGATGAAAAAAGGGACTTCTTTATATACCCGAATAAACTCTGAACTATGTGCGGTAAAAGTAGATGGCAGAGATTTGACTTGTAAATATCTTTCTCCTAAGAACATCTCTCATCGAATGGCTATCGGCGTACGTCACGCAGGAGATGACGGATCGGCAGCTTTCCGTATTCCGGGATTGGTGACTACGAATAAAGGAACTTTGTTAGGAGTATATGATGTTCGTTATAATAGTAGCGTTGATTTGCAAGAATATGTTGATGTTGGGTTGAGCCGTAGTACAGATGGAGGAAAGACATGGGAAAAAATGCGTCTTCCTCTTTCATTTGGTGAGTATGGTGGTTTGCCAAAAGCCCAAAATGGGGTAGGGGATCCTTCTATTCTGGTAGACACAAAGACAAATACTGTATGGATAGTTGCTGCATGGACACATGGTATGGGTAATCAGCGTGCGTGGTGGAGTTCACATCCGGGAATGGATATGAATCATACAGCACAATTGATGATGGTAAAGAGTACTGACGATGGTAAAACGTGGTCGGAACCAATCAATATAACGGAGCAGGTGAAAGATCCATCCTGGTACTTTCTACTTCAAGGACCGGGACGGGGAATAACGATGAGTGACGGTACATTGGTTTTTCCGACCCAGTTTATAGATTCGACGCGTATCCCTAATGCCGGAATTATGTATAGTAAGGATCAAGGTAAGACATGGAAGATGCATAACATGGCCCGTACCAATACCACAGAAGCCCAAGTTGTAGAAATAGAACCAGGAGTTTTGATGTTGAATATGCGTGATAACAGAGGAGGTAGCCGGGCGGTATCCATTACAAAAGATTTGGGCAAGAGCTGGACCGAACACGCTTCTTCACGTAAAGCACTTAATGAGCCCGTATGTATGGCCAGCTTGCTGAATGTCAAAGCACTGGATAATGTGTTGAACAAAGACATCCTTCTATTTTCAAATCCGAATACAGTAAAAGGACGTGACCATATTACAATAAAGGCAAGTTTGGATAAAGGACTTACTTGGCTGCCGGAACATCAACTTTTATTGGATGAAGATTCGGGATGGGGGTATAGCTGTCTGACTATGATTGATAAAGAAACTATAGGCATTTTATACGAAAGTAGTGTAGCACACATGACATTTCAAGCAGTGAAGCTTACAGATATTATTAAAGAATAAGATAATTATATTATGAAGAAAGCTATTTTTGGTGGGTTATTGTGTTTTACCTGATTAATATATTTTGTTAAATTATCCGTGGAATATGATGGAAAATGTGAAATATGGCAGAAAAATAATATCTTTGACTCCATAAATTTATTAATAACTTAACACTTAATTTTTTAATTTATGAAACAACTGTTGAATTTAACTAGATGCTTGGCGGTGGCAGGGCTTTTTGCTTCTTGCCAGTCAGTTCAGCAAGAAGCTAATTATCAGGTAATTCCTTTGCCTCAGGAAATCGTTGTAGAGCAGGGAGCCCCCTTTATCCTGAAAAGCGGAGTAAAGATTCTCTATCCGGAAGGAAACGAGAAGATGCAGCGCAATGCGAAATTCCTGGCCGACTATCTGAAGACGGCTACGGGAAAAGACTTTACCATTGAGGCCGGAACAGAAGGGAGAAATGCCATTATCCTGGCTTTGGGAACAGAAAATGAGAATCCGGAAGCCTATCAGCTGAAAGTTGCCGGTGACGGAGTAACCATTACCGGTTCTACGGAAGCCGGAGTATTTTATGGTATCCAGTCTTTGCGTAAATCTTTACCTATTGCTATGGGAGCAAATATAGCCCTCCCGGCCGTAGAAATCAAAGACGCTCCTCGTTTTGGTTATCGTGGTGCCCATTTTGATACCAGCCGTCATTTTTTCACGGTAGATGAAATAAAGACTTATATCGATATGCAGGCATTGCACAACATGAATCGTTTGCATTGGCATATCACGGACGACCAGGGATGGCGTCTGGAAATCAAGAAATACCCGAAGCTGACAGAAATCGGTTCCAATAGAACGGAAACCGTCATCGGACGCAACTCCGGTGAGTATGACGGTAAACCTTACGGTGGATTTTATACGCAGAGACAGGCAAAAGAAATTGTAGAATATGCTGCAGAACGTTACATAACCGTTGTTCCTGAAATAGATCTTCCGGGACATATGCAAGCTGCCCTTGCCGCTTACCCTGAACTGGGTTGTACCGGTGGTCCGTACGAAGTATGGAGACAGTGGGGAGTATCCGAAGACGTGCTTTGTGCCGGAAATGATCAGGTATTGAAATTCCTCGAGGATGTATATGGAGAATTGATTGAAATCTTCCCGTCGGAATATATCCATGTGGGTGGTGACGAATGTCCGAAAGTAAGATGGGAACAATGTCTGAAGTGCCAGGCACGTGCCAAGGCATTGGGCTTGAAATCGGATAAGGAACACTCTAAAGAAGAACGTTTGCAGAGTTTCATTATCAATCATATCGAGAAATTCCTCAATGCTCACGGACGCCAGATTATCGGTTGGGATGAAATCCTTGAAGGCGGACTTGCTCCGAATGCCACTGTGATGTCATGGCGCGGCGAAAAAGGAGGTATTGAAGCCGCCAAGCAGAAACACGATGTCATCATGACTCCGAATACTTATTTATATTTCGACTACTATCAGTCTAAAGATATCGAAAATGAACCTTTCGGTATCGGAGGTTATCTGCCGATGGAAAGAGTATACAGCTACGAGCCTATGCCAGCTTCTCTTACTCCGGAGGAACAGCAATGTATAAAAGGGGTACAAGCTAATCTTTGGACCGAATATATCGCTACATTCCCGCATGCGCAATATATGGTATTGCCCCGTTGGGCTGCTTTGTGTGAAGTTCAGTGGACGAATCCCGATAAGAAGAATTATGCAGACTTCCTGTCTCGGCTTCCTCAGTTAATCAAATGGTATGAAGCCGAAGGATATAATTATGCTAAACACGTCTTTGAAGTGCAGGTCCAATTTGAACCGAATCCGACAGAAGGAACATTGGATATTATGTTATCTACTATTGATAAGTCCCCTATTCATTATACTTTGGACGGTACGGAACCTACCGTTGCTTCTCCTTTGTATGAAGGCGTGTTGAAAGTCAAGGAAAATGCAACTTTGTCTGCCAAAGCTATTCGTCCTTTAGGAGACAGCAAGGTGCTTACCGAGAAAATTGATTTCAGCAAATCCAGCATGAAGCCGATTGTTGCCAATCAGAAAATCAATGAACAATACATGTTCAAGGGAGCTGCTACATTGATAGACGGTCTGAAAGGAAACAGTAGTTACAAATCCGGCCGTTGGATTGCTTTCAACGGGAATGACATGGATATGACGATTGATCTCCAACAACCCGTAGAGATTTCAAGCGTGTCCATCTCTACTTGTGTGGCCAAAGGCGATTGGGTATTCGATGCGAGAACTGTGGCCGTAGAAGTTTCGGATGACGGAAAGAACTTTACTAAAGTTGCTTCCGAAGAATATCCGGAAATGAAAGAAGATGATAAAGACGGTGTCTATGATCATAAGTTGACCTTTACTCCGGTGAAAACGCAGTATGTAAGAGTTATTGCATCACCGGAGAAATCAATGCCGGCATGGCATGGTGGAAAAGGTAAAAACAGTTTCTTGTTTGTAGACGAAATCAGTATTGATTAATGAATATAAGAAATAGATACGCTAAAGTTTGTCTTTTCTTATGGATATTAGGGATGTGCCTTGCGGTGCATCCCATCAAAGCACAGTCCGTAATTCCTGTTCCATTGAAAATGGAGCAGGGTGCGGACTACTTTTTTCTATCAGAAAAGACAAAGCTTTATACAAACTTAGAGGGGGAAGAAGCGAGACTTTGGGAGAACTGTCTGCAAGCACTTCCTGTTTCGTTGAAGAAAGGTTCGAAAAAGGACGTACGCCAAGTACTTTCACTGCTGATAACCGAAAAGAATGACCGGTTGCCCTCTCCGGAAAGTTACACACTGTCCGTCACTCCCCGACGAATCATTATCTGTTCAACTTCCGGAGCCGGATTATTCTACGGAATGCAGACGCTATTACAGTTGCTTACCCCTTCGGGCACGGGCTATTCCGTCGCATCCGTTGAAATAGAGGATACTCCTCGTTTTGCTTATCGTGGTTTTATGCTCGATGTTTCCCGCCATTTCTTCTCCAAAGAATTTGTGAAGAAGCAGATAGACGCATTGGCTTTTTATAAAATAAACCGGCTTCATCTGCATCTGACTGATGCGGCAGGCTGGCGCATTGAGATAAGGAAATATCCTTTGCTCACTGACTTTGCCGCTTGGCGTACGGAACCGAACTGGAAGAAATGGTGGAACGGTGGACGCGAATACGTTCGCTTCAATGAACCCGGAGCTTCCGGCGGTTATTATACTCAGAAAGACATTTGTGAGATACTTGAATACGCCCGTCAGCATTATATGACGGTCATCCCTGAAATAGAAATGCCTTCCCATTCGGAAGAAGTGCTGGCTGCTTATCCGCAACTGTCCTGTTCGGGCGAGCCGTACAAGAATTCGGACTTCTGTGTCGGTAATGAAGAAACCTTTACCTTTCTCGAAAATGTGCTGACCGAAGTCATGGAACTTTTTCCGTCAGAATATATCCATATCGGTGGTGATGAGGCTGGCAAGTCGGCATGGAAAACGTGCCCGAAGTGTCAAAAGAGAATGAAAGATGAACATCTTGCCAATGTAGATGAACTGCAAAGTTACCTGATACACCGCATTGAGAAGTTCCTCAATGCCCACGGCCGTCATTTGCTGGGATGGGACGAGATCTTGCAAGGAGGTATAGCTCCCAATGCTACTGTTATGTCCTGGCGTGGAGAAGAAGGTGGGATTGCTGCCATAACCTCCGGTCATCGGGCTGTCATGACACCCGGCGCTTATTGTTATCTGGACAGTTATCAGGATGCACCCTATTCACAGCCGGAAGCTATCGGCGGATATCTGCCATTGAAGAAAGTGTATTCGTACGATCCGGTTTCCGTTTCCCTGACTACAGAGCAGGCTAAACTTGTTTACGGTGTGCAGGGTAACTTATGGGTGGAATATATTCCCACTCCCGAACAGGTTGAATATATGATGTATCCCCGTATCCTCGCATTGGCGGAAGTGGCTTGGTCTGCTCCCGAGCGTAAGTCATGGCGGGATTTCCATGCCCGCGCCTTGAAAGCGGTGAGAGAGTTACAGGCAAAGGGGTATCATCCTTTCGATTTGAAGAATGAGATTGGCAGTCGTCCGGAATCCGTAAAACCTGTTGCCCATCTGGCATTGAGTAAGAAGGTAATATACAATTCATCGTATAGTCCCCATTATCCGGCACAGGGCAATACCGCTCTAACGGACGGCATACGTGGCGATTGGACGTATGGAGACGGTTGTTGGCAGGGATTTATTGACGGTGACCGGTTAGATGTGACAATCGATATGGAAACTGTTACTCCTATTCATTCCGTTACTGCTGCTTTCATGCAAGTGACGGGTGCGGAGGTGTTTTTGCCTGAGTCTGTCACAATCTCTGTCTCTGACGATGGAACCAATTTTACGGAATTGGAACACCGGACTTTTGAAGTCACCAAAGAAATTCCTATCCAATTTACGGACATCTCATGGAAGGGGAATGCTACAGGAAGATACATTCGCTATCAGGCTCAAGCCGGAAAAGAATTCGGAGGCTGGATATTCACAGATGAGATAATCGTGAAATAATCCGTGAAATAACCGTGAGGTACTCCGTGTCCCAAAAATAAAAAAAGAAGGAATCCACTCAACCAGATTCCTTCTTTTTTTGTTATATTTATAGTATTACCTTAAAAACTAACAATTATGATACGACGACACGGTAAACTAACATTGCTCACTCTTCTTTTGTCGGCTTCGTGTAGTGGTATATTCGCTCAGGAGATACCCGTTACCACGCCCATAGACTCATTGATAACAGTTGGATATGCCACCGGAAGTTTGAAAACCCTCTCCGGTTCCG
>UMKA01053104.1_pt1 | contig 13690 bp, 10 predicted proteins | sample 1966211 | NCBI WGS metagenome assembly UMKA01 (sample SAMEA4836165, study PRJEB28245) | human gut metagenome | biome: gut microbiome; material: fecal sample | place: Denmark | collected 2008
TGCGAAAGTCTGCCATATTTCAAGGTAAAGACTTCGCTCGCCCGGAGCTATGGTAAAATCTATAGATTTATCATAAGTGTTTTGATTTGAAATTGTGTTTAAGGAAGCGTGCCTTCTGGTAAGACCTTCATTTCCTGTAGCAGCACAAATAACATTTTTCCCATAAAGAGAAACTTGCTCCATAAAAAGTTCTAAAAGACTACTCCCAGTATGTGAACCATCATTAGAACCATAACTGATATTGATACTTAAAGGCAAAGAACGCGAATTGGCAAAACGAACCGCAAAATCAACCGCCATCATAAGATTTGCATAATCCGTATAAACAGAAGCGGTCTCGTTTTTTAACTTTACAACAATTAAAGAACTTTCGGGCGCAACCCCCTGACTATTTCCATTGCTGGCACGCCCGTTTCCTGAGCAGATACCTGCGATATGAGTGCCATGCCCGGAAACGTCTTCGGAAGGCGATAGTAGCTCGGTAACAGGGTCAGTTACAGAAAAAGTAGAAGAGTCAGAAGGAACAGAACTAGATTTCGGCATAAGTAATCGGTTTAAATCTTCTTCTGAAAAAATAACACCTAAATTATAAGGGTTATCTATAGCGGAGCTATGCTTGGAAACATTATTCCTTCTGGTGTTAGTTCTATTGTCTGCTGCGATATAATTGTTTTGACTATTTGTTGTACTAATGTATTGGAAGTTATCACTATTAGAACTATTGCTATTAGTATTTTCTTTATTAAAAGAAGCAAAAGGCAAACTCTGATCCCAATAAGCCAAAATCCTCGTACTTCCATCCACATTTCGAAAATCAGGATGCCTGTAATCTACCCCGGAATCAAGAACAGCAATCGCTGTCCCTTTGCCAGTAAGTGTTGTAGCATTTACATTTCTTCCAGTCACAATATTATAATCAGGAAAACACGAAGCATCAATTCCTGTAAGCGCATTTTCATAAATCGGACGAGAAAGTTCCACATAAAGAACTTGAGGAAAAGTCAAAAAAGAAGGAATATCCTTCTCTTTAATAAAAAGAATCGCAAAATTGCCAAGCAAAGGAATAAAAGAAAAAGAAATCATTTCCTTAATTTCCTCAAGAGAACCATTATAAAATAAAATCAACTTCCACATATCCGTACTTGGAGAAAAACCAGAATGCAGCAGAGAACTTTCCATCCGCTTGGCATTATCCAAAGAAAGCGAGAGTGCAAGCTCAGGATTTAGCTTCTGGTTTATTTGTTCGATTTCTGTAATAGAAAGCATAACGTCACTACCTACTCTGCTTCAAATTTCTCAAAACAAATATATTCGCTGAGTTACTATTTAATTCATTAGACAAACTACAGACGAAGCCATTGCTCCCAATAAGGCATATTTGTGACTAAAGCCACAAATATAGGGTATCGGTTCTCTTCCTGGGCGTCTGTCTCTTAATGAATTAAATAGAAAAATGTGCTATAGTGGAGTATATTTGATATAAATAAAGGATGGACAAAATTATGAAAGCAGTATTACAAGTAGTCACCCACGCCACCGTCCGAGTAGACGGCGGCATCACTGGTCAGATCGGCCCAGGATTATTAGTTTTTCTCGGTGTAGCAGAAGAAGACGAACAGGCAGATCTTGATAAAATTGTAAAGAAAGTTACGGAACTTCGAATCTTTAAAGATGATGCAGGAAAGACGAACCTTTCCCTTCAGGATGTGAATGGAGAACTTTTGATAGTTTCTCAGTTTACCTTACTTGCGGATTGTAAAAAAGGAAGAAGACCAAGTTTTGTAAAAGCGGGAAACCCACAGAAGGCAGAAGAAATGTATGAGGAGTTTATACGAGTATGTAAGGAAAAAGTGCCGAAGGTAGAACATGGTGTTTTTGGAGCGGATATGAAGGTAGAATTGTTAAATGATGGTCCGTTTACGATAGTTTTAGACAGTAAAGAGTTGTAAAAAAATGAATTGTCAGACAAAAAAACTTGCATTTTGTATGTGCTTTACTATATAATAACGAATAGCAGGTTTTGAAGAGTAATTTGCTGTTTTAGGAAATTAAGCGAGAAGTCTGGGTAATGGCATTCTAGATAAAGCAAGTTCCAGGAGCTTCACAAGTTCAAATGAATGAAATGCAAATAATTGAGTTATATGGAAGGGAGATATACAATGGATAAGATTAAGATGACAACTCCATTAGTGGAGATGGATGGAGACGAGATGACCAGAATTCTCTGGAAGATGATTAAGGATGAGCTTCTGCTTCCTTTTATTGATTTAAAGACAGAGTATTATGATCTTGGTCTTGAATACAGAGATGAGACAAATGACCAGGTTACAGTAGATTCTGCATTGGCAGCTAAGAAGTATGGGGTAGCGGTTAAATGTGCTACCATTACTCCAAATGCAGCCCGTGTAAAAGAATATAATTTAAAAGAAATGTACAAGAGTCCTAACGGAACCATTCGTGCAATCTTAGATGGTACAGTATTTCGTGCGCCAATCGTAGTAAAGGGAATCGAGCCTACTGTAAAGACATGGAAGAAGCCAATCACGATCGCAAGACATGCTTATGGAGATGTTTATAAAGCTTCTGAGATGAAGATTCCTGGGAAAGGTAAGGCAGAGATTGTATACACTGCAGAAGACGGAACGGAAACAAGAGAGCTGATTCATGAATTTGATGGTCCTGGTATCGTACAGGGAATGCATAACCTGAATGGTTCTATCGACAGTTTTGCGAGATCTTGTTTTAATTATGCATTAGAAACCCATCAGGATTTATGGTTTGCGACAAAGGATACAATTTCTAAGAAGTACGACCATACATTTAAGGATATCTTCCAGGATATTTACGATGCGGATTATAAAGAGAAGTTCGAGGAAGCCGGTATCGAATATTTCTATACATTAATTGATGATGCGGTTGCCAGAGTTATCCGTTCTGAAGGTGGATATATCTGGGCTTGTAAGAACTACGATGGAGACGTAATGAGTGATATGGTTGCGACTGCATTTGGTTCTCTTGCAATGATGACTTCCGTACTTGTTGCACCAGACGGAACAACAGAATACGAGGCAGCACACGGTACAGTACAGAGACATTATTACAAACATTTAAAAGGTGAAGAAACTTCTACAAACTCTGTTGCAACTATTTTTGCATGGTCAGGAGCTCTTAGAAAGCGTGGTAAGTTAGACGGAATTGATGAGTTAGTGACATTTGCAGATAAGTTAGAAAAAGCAACGATTGATACAATTGAGAGCGGAACAATGACAAAAGACTTAGCATTAATCACAACTTTAGAAAATGTAAATACAGTAAACAGCGAAGACTTTATTAAAGCAATCCGCGCTACTTTAGAGAACCTTTTAAATGCCTAAGGGTGTTTGAAAAATTATTTCCACAAATTGTAACGCATATCTGCAGAAAGCATTTTTCAAACAAGCTCGAGTAGAAAAGGTATTGTAATTTACGGAAAAATAAGTTATATATAGTAAGATACATTTCGCACATGATTTATTGCATGAGTTACGGATAGATTTATATGTAATCCGTTTGGTGATTTGTAATCCAATATAATAAAAACCATGGTATCCTGAATTGATATAGAATGTAACAACGAAGAATACCGTGGTTTTATGTTGTAAATAAATAACAAAGAGAAAATAGTAGAAAAGAGGTAGACTATGGATTTTCAGCCTGTAAAGGCAAGTGATAAAGAGATTATTGATAAATATATGAAAAAGGCAAATTCTCGAAGCTGCGATATGTCTTTTGCCGCAGTATATCTGTGGAAAGACTTTTATTTATTAGAGTATACAGTGTGTGAAGATATGCTGATTTTCCGTACAACAGAAGATGGCAGCAGTTACAGCTTTCCGATAGGGGATGCCAGCCCGGAAAAGGCTTTGCTTGCATTAGAGGCACATTGTAAGGAAAATGAAGAGCCCTTAAAGCTGCATTGTGTATACAGAGAGAATGAGGCATGGCTTGAAGAACACATGCCAGGAAAGTTTGAAATCGAATTTGACAGGGATAGTGCAGACTATATTTATGAATGTGAGAAGCTGATTGGGTTAAAAGGAAAGAAATTTCATGGAAAAAAGAACCATGTTAATAAATTTATAAAGACTTATGACTGGGCTTATGAAAAAATAACTGATGATAATATTAATGATTGTCTTGCAATGTTATATAAATGGAAAGAAATAAACTGTGAGCCAGGAAATATAGAAAAACATGCGGAAGCCTGTGTTTCTGAGAATGCATTAAGAGAAAGAAAATTCCTTGGGTTAAAGGGAGGATTGATTCGTGCAGATGGAGAAGTGGTTGCTTTTGCAGTTGGGGAGCAGATTAATGAAGATACACTGGTTGTTCACATTGAAAAGGCATTTTCTGAGGTGCCGGGAGCATATGCGATTATTAACCAGCAGTTTTTGGTCCATGAAGCGGATGGGCTGAAGTATGTGAACAGAGAAGATGATGTAGGAGAGCCAGGACTTAGAAAGGCAAAATTATCCTATCATCCGGAATTTCTTGTAGAAAAAGGTTTTGCAAGATTAGAGCGTGTTTGAAAAATCATTCCTACAATCTGCACGCCCCAATTTGCGTTATATTTTGCCTTCATTCAGTTGACGTAGCCCGCTACGCCGCCCTCATTCAGGCGAAATCTCCCGCAAATTGTAACGCACATCTTGCAGAAAGCATTTTTCAAACACGCTCTAGTTTAAAAATATTGATAATTGTTTTGAAAATAGAAAGAAATCTGAATATTAACTGGATGGTAAGGCGTATTTGAAAAACTGCCCCGGCAATTTGTAAGATACAGTTTGTAGAAGGGGTTTTCTAAAATGAAAAGGAATAAAAATTCAAAAGAGTTCCCTTGACAGGAAAAGAATAAAAAGGTATATTAAAAAAAATTAACTGGCAAGGGCGCTGGTCACAACGAAGGAGGTCATTATGAGACATTTAATAGATCCGATGGATTTATCTGTAGAAGAAATTAATCATTTATTAGATTTAGCTGACGATATTATTCTTCATAAGGAGAAGTATCAGGAAGTTTGTAAGCATAAGAAATTAGCGACTTTATTTTTTGAACCAAGTACAAGAACCCGACTTAGTTTTGAAGCTGCCATGATGGAGCTTGGTGGTAATGTACTTGGTTTTTCTTCTGCCAATTCCTCTTCTGCCTCAAAGGGAGAGAGTGTTTCTGATACAGTAAGAGTTGTATCGGGTTATGCGGATATCATTGCAATGCGTCATCCAAAGGAAGGTGCACCATACGCGGCAGCAAGAAAACTTTCTGTACCAATTATTAATGCAGGTGATGGTGGACATAACCATCCAACACAGACTCTGACAGACCTTATGACAATCCGAAGAGAAAAGGGAAAACTTGATAATCTGACAATTGGTATGTGTGGAGACTTAAAGTTTGGTCGTACAGTGCATTCTTTGATTAAAGCGATGTCCCGTTATGAGAATATTAATTTTATTATGATTTCTCCAGAAGAGTTACGTCTTCCAGATTATATTATCAAAGATGTTTTTGAAAAGAAAAATATCAAGTACAAAGAAGTACGCACAATGGAAGAAGTTATGCCAGAGTTAGATATTCTTTACATGACAAGAGTTCAGAAAGAAAGATTCTTTAATGAGGCAGACTATATCCGCTTAAAAGATAGCTTTATCTTAGATGAGCGTAAGTTATTAGATGCGAAAGAAGACCTTTGCATTATGCATCCACTGCCACGAGTAAATGAGATTTCAACAAAGGTAGATGATGACCCACGTGCATGTTACTTCAAGCAGGCACTGTATGGTAAGTATGTAAGAATGGCATTAATCATGACTTTATTGGGGGTAAGCGCAGATGAAAATAGATAGTATTCAGAGTGGAATTGTTCTTGACCATATTAAAGCAGGAAAGAGTATGCAGATTTACAAATATCTTGGTTTGGATGATCTTGACTGCAGCGTAGCAATCATTAAGAATGCTTCCAGTAACAAAATGGGAAAGAAAGATATTATCAAAATCGCAGATAACATGGATTTAAATCTTGATGTTTTAGGATATATTGATCCGGATATCACAGTGTGCTACATAAGAGATGGCAAGATTGTTGAGAAGAAACATCTTGAATTACCAGAGAAGATCGTGAATATTGTTCACTGCAAAAATCCAAGATGTATCACTTCTGTAGAACAGGATTTAGATCAGGTATTTAAATTGACAGACAGAGAAAACAGAGTATACCGTTGTGCATACTGCGAATCGAAAAAAAGTGAATATTAATTCTTAAGGTTCTAAATGGGAGGTCACGCATGAATGTGTGGCCTCTCTTGCATATTGTGACGATTTGGTGTACAATTATTCTACTTTTATTTTATTATATCTTATGAGAAGCGTGGTGAGAAAGTAATGGAGGCCCAGAAACAAAAGTTAAAACGAACACAAAAAGAAATCAGTAAGCCGGAAGATTTCACCGATCCGGAAGTCTTATATGAGAAGTTGATAAATACCATTCGGGAATACCATCCATCTACCGACCTCTCTATGGTGGAAAAGGCATATAAACTTGCCAGAGATGCACACAAGGACCAGAAGAGGAAGTCGGGAGAGCCATATATCATTCATCCACTCTGCGTAGCAATCATTCTTGCAGAGTTAGAGCTTGATAAGGAGACAATCGTAGCTGGAATTCTTCATGATGTAGTAGAAGATACTACGGCAACTCTTGAAGATTTATCCAGAGAATTTAACGATGAAGTTGCTCTGTTAGTTGATGGTGTAACAAAACTGGGACAATTATCTTATTCTCACGACAAGATGGATCTGCAAGCGGAGAATTTAAGGAAAATGTTCCTTGCAATGGCAAAGGATATCCGTGTTATCCTGATTAAACTGGCAGACCGTCTGCATAATATGCGTACTCTGCAGTATATGAGACCGGAGAAGCAAAAGGAAAAAGCCAGAGAGACGATGGACATTTATGCTCCAATCGCTCACAGACTTGGTATTTCCAAAATAAAGACAGAGCTGGATGACCTGTCTTTAAAATATCTGCAGCCGGAAGTTTACAAAGACTTGGAGGAAAAGCTCCAGACAAATAAGGAAGGCAGAGAGAACTTTATTCAGTCGATTATTGATGAAGTCAGCAAGCATATTGAGGAAGCGGGAATCCGGGCAGAGATTGACGGAAGAGTGAAGCATTTATTCAGCATTTATAAAAAGATGCGTAATCAAAATAAGACACTCGACCAGATTTATGATATTTTCGCAGTAAGAATCAAGGTAGACACAGTAAAGGACTGCTATGCTGCGTTAGGTGTCATTCACGAGATGTATAAGCCGATTCCGGGAAGATTTAAGGATTATATCGCGATGCCAAAGCAGAACATGTATCAGTCCTTGCATACAACGCTGATTGGTTCTTCTGGAACACCTTTTGAGATTCAGATTCGTACCTTTGAGATGCATCGTACCGCCGAATATGGTATCGCGGCGCACTGGAAGTACAAAGAAGGCGGCGGCAACATTAATAAAGAAGAAGAGAAGTTAAGCTGGCTTCGCCAGATTCTTGAGTGGCAGCAGGATATGTCGGATAACAAAGAGTTTTTAACGATGTTAAAGACCGACCTGGATTTATTTACAGAGCAGGTATACTGCTTTACTCCACAGGGAGATGTTAAGACGTTGCCGGCAGGCTCCACACCGATTGATTTTGCTTATATGATCCATACAGCAGTCGGCAATAAGATGGTTGGTGCCAGAGTCAACGGCCGTCAGGTGCCGATTGATTATAAGCTGCAGAATGGTGACCGCGTTACAATCGTTACTTCCCAGAATTCAAATGGCCCAAGCCGTGACTGGCTGTCTATCGTAAAGAGTTCTCAGGCGAAGACGAAGATTAATCAGTGGTTTAAGACGCAGTTTAAAGAGGAGAATATCTCAAAGGGTAAGGAATTACTTGACCGTTACTGTAAGGCTAAGGGGCTTGTGATGTCTAAGTATATGAAGCCAGAATACCAGAAAAAATGTATGCACAAGTATGGACTGAAAAACTGGGATTCCATTCTGGCAGCAATCGGACATGGCGGATTAAAGGAAGGCCAGGTTATTAATAAACTTGTCGAGGAATATGACAAAGAGAATCGGAAAAATCTGACAGACCAGGATGCACTCAATGAAATTGAGGAAAAGAATAAGACAAAAGTTGCCGAGAAAGCACGAAGCAAGTCGGGAATTACTGTAAGAGGAATCCATGATGTTTCGGTACGCTTTTCTAAATGCTGTAGTCCGGTTCCAGGAGATGAGATTATTGGTTTTGTCACAAGAGGAAGAGGCATTTCTATTCACAGAACAGACTGCGTGAATATTTTAAGTATGCCGGAGGGCGACAGAGCAAGACTCATTGACGCAGAATGGGAAGAAGAAGCAGTAGAAAAAGGTGGCGAACTCTACATGACAGAAATCTGTCTGTATGCACATAACCGTACCGGAATTTTACTGGATATTTCTAAAGTATTTATGGAACTGAAAGTAGATATCAAATCTGTGTCAACGAGAACAAGTAAACAGGGGTTAGCAACGATCGTACTTTCTTTCGAAATTGGAGGAATCGACGATTTAAATCATATTATTAAAAAACTTCGAAACATTGAAAGTGTTATCGATATAGAAAGAAGTGCTGGTTAACCAGCGGAGGTATTTATTTATGGGACAGTTAAAAATCGTTTGTGCACAGTTAGGACCAATTGATACAAACACGTATATTCTAATGGATGATGAGATTAAAGAAGCAATTATCATTGACCCGGCAGGAAGCCCGGAAGAACTGATTAAGTTTTTGGAAGATGAAGGTTATTCTTTAGATGGGGTTCTTCTTACGCATGGACACCATGATCATATTGGAGCGTTAGAAGGATTAAGAGAACATTATGATCCGTGGAAGCTGCGCGTATATGCAGCAAAACCGGAACAGGAAGTTCTTATGGTAAAAGATTATAATTTAAGCACGATGTTTGGAGAAGGCTATACAACACATGCCAATATGATGATTGATGACAAACAGATTTTTGAGGTAACCTCAAAACATAAGTGCCAGTGTTTGTATACACCGGGACATACACTTGGAAGCTGCTGTTACTATTTTGCAGAAGAAGGCTGGCTTTTCTCTGGTGATACTCTTTTTGCAGGAAGTGTTGGAAGAAGTGATTTTCCTACCGGAGATGCACAGGCGCTTTTAAAATCTCTTAATCATGTAGTGATGAGACTGCCAGATGAAGTAATCGTATATCCGGGACATGGCCCATCTACTACAATCGGAGAAGAGAGAGAAACAAATCCATTTGTAGAAAGATAGAAGGAAAATGATTTATTTAATACAGAATGACCGTGAATATGATTATGATGTGCGCGCAATCGCATTGGCATTTTATGAGCGGACAAAGATTGTAGAAGTTACAAAAGAAGAATTTGAAGAGCAGGAATGGGAGAAGGATGACCTTCTCCTCACGCTTGTTTATACAAAAAAACGTATTCAGGGCTGGTTAAAAGGTAAAGTAGGAATAGAAGGAACAGAAGAAAGAGCAGTTTCGGAGGAAGTAGTCTGTGACTATGAAAATCACAAAGGCAGCCGTAATGCTGTATGCCGCTTTTTATACCGTTTGTTTGAAAAGTATACTGGAAGAAGTCTGCCATGGGGGATGCTTACAGGAATCCGTCCGACGAAGATTATTATGAAGTGGATGGAGGAAGAAAAAGATTCGGCAAAGCTTGAACAGCGTTTTCGGGAAACGTATCTGGCTGACCCGCAAAAAGCGAACCTTTGCCGCAGAGTGGCGCAGAGGGAAAAAGTATTATTAGAGTCACGACCATTTGAGAAAGAGTATAGCCTGTATATTGGAATTCCATTCTGTCCGACAACCTGCCTGTATTGTTCCTTTACTTCATTTCCAGTCTCTCGTTTTGGAGACAGGATGAGGGCATATTTAGATGCTTTATATAAGGAACTTGCCTTTGTGGCAAAACATCATAGAGATAAAAAGCTCACCACGATTTATATTGGTGGTGGAACACCGACTGCTTTAGATGAAGAATGCCTGTCAAAGTTAATGAACATGATTCATGAACTTTTCCCAGTAGAAGAAAGTGAAGAATTTACGGTAGAGTCCGGCAGACCGGATAGTATCACAAAAGAAAAGTTCCGTATTTTAAAAGAAGCGGGTGTTACAAGGATTTCTATTAATCCACAGACGATGCATCAGGAGACTCTTGATTTGATTGGCAGGGCACATACTGTAGAACAGACCAAAGAAGCATTTTTACTTGCAAGGGAATGTGGATTTGATAATATTAATATGGATATTATTACAGGACTTCCCGGAGAAAGCCTTTCCTATGTTCATGAAACTTTAGATGAGATATTTAAACTTCGTCCGGAAAGTCTGACAGTACATTCTTTAGCGATAAAAAGAGCAGCACATCTGAATATCGAGATGGAAAAATACCAGGGTATGGTGAAGGGAAGCACCAATGAGATGCTTCGACTTGTTGATGAATATGCCAGCAATATGGGAATGGAAGCATACTATATGTATCGCCAGAAAAATATTCCAGGTAACCTTGAGAATATCGGATATTGTGTTCCAGACAAAGAATGTTTATATAATATCTTGATTATGGAGGAAAAACAGGATATTATTTCCTGTGGGGCAGGAGCTAGCAGCAAATATGTATTTGAGCAGGGCAGAATTGAAAGAACAGAGAATGTGAAAAATCTGGATCATTATATTAACCGAATTGATGAGATGATTGACCGAAAGAGGAAATATCTCTAGTGTACTGACTCATTGACGAAATGTGAATGAGACAGCATACTAAATTAAAAGAGGAAATACTATGGCATTTGATTATGATGGGACGCATGATTTAGAGACTTCGCTGCAGGATTCTTTTGGAGAGGCGATTCTTCATGGGGTTGTTGTCAGTAATCTGGCATCATTTGTGGCCAGAGAGATGGCACTTTCAGAAGAACAGTGCCATAATCTTGCGATAGCGGGAATGCTGCATGATATAGGCAAATTGCGTCTTCGTTCTTATGTATATGAGGAAAAAGAGGCAAAACTGAATATAGATGAACTTAGATATGTAAGACTGCATCCTTCTTTAGGTTATGCCATTTTAAAAGAACATGGTTATACAAAGGAGATTTTGACAGCGGTATTATATCATCATGAAAATGCAGATGGGAGCGGTTATCCCAATAACCTGAAAGGGGAGGAGATACCATTAGGAGCCCGCATACTTCGTGTATGTGATGCGTTTGGTGCGCTAATTGCCAATCGCCCTTATAGAAGTGCGTTCGACATTGAAACTGCAATATCTATTATGATTGAAGAAGTGAAAAACTTTGATATGAGAGTTTTTTTAACTTTTCAAAAAGTAACTCAGTCAGAAGATATGAAAAATATGCTGACAAGACTGGGGATATCTTAATATATTATTTTACTATTTTAGGAGGAAAATAAAATGGCTGAATCCATGAAAGGATTGAAACGATCCCATAGATGTACAGAAGTTTCCAACGAGAATATCGGGGAAACTGTCACCCTGATGGGATGGGTACAGAAAAGAAGAAATCTGGGAAGTCTGATTTTTGTTGACTTACGTGACAGAAGCGGCTTAATCCAGTTATATTTTGATGAGGAGACAATCGGTGAAGAAGGTTTTAAAAAAGCTGCCTCTTTAAGAGCTGAATTTGTTATCGCTGTAACCGGAACTGTAGAAAAACGAAGCGGAGCAGTGAATGAAAACCTTGAAACAGGAGACATCGAAGTGAAGGTAGACAGCATTCGTATTTTATCCGAATCTGAGACACCGCCTTTCCCAATTGATGCAGATATCACAGTAAAAGACGAACTGCGTCTGAAATATCGTTTTCTTGATTTAAGACGTCCCAATATCCAGAAAAACCTCATGATGAGAAGCAAGGTGGCAACACTTACAAGACAGTTCCTTGCTAATGAAGGGTTCTTAGAGATTGAGACACCTATGCTTACAAGAAGTACACCAGAGGGAGCAAGAGATTATCTTGTACCAAGTCGTGTACATCCAGGAAGTTTCTACGCTCTGCCACAGTCACCACAGCTCTTTAAACAGCTTTTAATGTGCTCTGGCTATGACCGTTACTTCCAGCTTGCAAGATGTTTCCGTGATGAGGATTTACGAGCAGACCGTCAGCCGGAATTTACACAGATTGATATGGAGTTATCTTTTGTAGATGTAGATGATGTTATTGATGTAAATGAAAGACTGCTTGCATATTTATTTAAGTTATGTCTGAATGAAGAAGTATCTTTACCAATTCAGCGTATGACATGGCAGGATGCTATGGACTACTATGGTTCTGATAAACCAGATCTTCGTTTTGACATGAAGATTCAGGATGTATCTGAACTTGTAAAAGACTGTGGATTTGGTGTATTTACAGGAGCAATAGAAAATGGCGGTATGGTTCGTGGGCTTTGTGCCAAAGGACTTGGTGATGTTTCCAGCAAAAAGATGAAACACATCGAAAAAACAGCAAAAGATTATGGTGCAAAAGGATTAGCTTATATTCAGCTTAAATCCGATGGAACTGTAAAATGTCCATTTTCTAAATTCATGTCTGAGGAAGAACTTCAGGCTCTGATTCAGGCTATGGGTGGAGAAACAGGAGACTTATTAGTATTTGCAGCGGATAAGTTTAAAGTTGTTTGCGATGTACTTGGTGCGCTCCGTCTTAAATTTGCAGAAGAACTGAATCTTCTTGATAAATCTGAATATCGCTTTGTATGGATCACAGAATTCCCATTACTTGAGTGGTCTGAGGAAGAGAACCGTTACACAGCAATGCACCATCCATTCACTATGCCTATGGAAGAAGATTTAGATATGATTGACTCTGAACCGGGCAAAGTGCGTGCAAAAGCTTATGACATCGTTTTAAATGGTACAGAAATCGGTGGAGGTAGTGTCAGAATCCACCAGAACGACATTCAGGAGAAAATGTTCGAATGTCTTGGTATTTCCAAAGAACAGGCACAGGAGAAGTTTGGCTTCCTCTTAGAAGCGTTCAAATACGGTGTACCACCACACGCAGGGCTTGCATATGGTCTTGACCGCCTTGTAATGCTTATGACTAAGGAAGATACTATTAGAGACGTTATTGCATTCCCTAAAGTAAAAGATGCTTCCTGCCTGCTTACAGATGCTCCGAATACGGTGGATGATAAACAGTTAGAAGAACTCTGCTTGGAAATCGAGATTCCGGAGAAGGAATAATAATTTGCTGAAGGCAAGACAGACGCCCTCAGAAAGATAAAGGAGCCCTATTTGTGACTTTAGTTGCTGCAGGTAGAATGTTCGCTTAAAGCGTTTGCATCCAACCCGCAGTGATAGAGTCATAAATATAAGGTATCTGCCCACTTTGGGAGCGTCCCCTTTGCCTGCGGAAATTATTATTAAAAAGTGCTTGACGTAATGGCTTGCTTGTGATAATATAATATCCGTTGCACATGAGAAACACATTTTTGAAAAGAAAATGTAACTGATTTGAAAAGAAAATTAAAAACTTCTTGATAGATTAGAAATCGTGTGTTAATATATAAAAGTTCGCATCGCAAAAAAAGCAAAAATCTTCGAAAAAAG
>UMKA01042396.1_pt1 | contig 13532 bp, 10 predicted proteins | sample 1966211 | NCBI WGS metagenome assembly UMKA01 (sample SAMEA4836165, study PRJEB28245) | human gut metagenome | biome: gut microbiome; material: fecal sample | place: Denmark | collected 2008
GGAGATTATTCGGCTGGCTGCCGTTATCAAGCGCTGCCGGGAGTATTTTGACTGCTGCGTGGTCTATTACAATCAGAACTGGGACAGAAACCTCTCCACTGTTTTCTGGGAAGATTTTGAACTGAAGAACACCTTCGGGGAATATGGCCCGGACATTCTTGTGCCTGTGGTGGGCGAGAATCTGGGTGTGACCTGCGGTAACATTCTGGGGCGTAGCTATGAGCTGCTCAGCGAATTGCAGCCGGAGGGCTATCTGGTGCTGGGCGATACCAACTCCTGCCTGTCCGCCGTCAGCGCCAAGCGGCTGCACATCCCGCTGTTTCACATGGAGGCCGGCAACCGCTGCAAGGATGAGTGCCTGCCCGAGGAGACCAACCGCCGTATCGTGGATGTGATTTCTGACGTGAATATGTGCTATTCTGAGTTCGCCCGGAAGTATCTGGCGGACACCGGACTGCCCAAGGAACGCACCTACCAGACCGGCTCTCCCATGGCGGAGGTGCTGCACATGAATCTGGAGAAGATCCAGAAAAGCGATGTGTTGGAGCGTCTGGGGCTGGAGAAGGACAAGTACATTCTGCTGTCTGCCCACCGTGAGGAGAACATCGACTCTGAAAAGAACTTCCTGAGTCTGTTCACTGCCATCAATGCGCTGGCAGAGAAGTATGATATGCCCATTCTCTACTCCTGCCATCCCCGCAGCAAGCACCGTCTGGAAAAAAGCGGCTTCCAGCTTGATCCTCGTGTCCGGGTCAACGAGCCGCTGGGCTTCAACGACTATAACAAGCTGCAAATGAACGCTCTGGCAATCGTCTCCGACTCCGGCACGCTGCCCGAGGAAAGCAGCTTCTACCTGTCCATTGGTCATCCCATTGCCGCCGTGTGCATCCGTACCAGTACAGAACGCCCCGAGGCGCTGGAAGCCGGTGACTTTATTCTGGCTGGCATCACCACTCGGGAGTTGCTTAACGCCACCGATATGGCAATCGAGATGAAGCAAAAGGGCGTTCTGGGCAAGCCCTGCCCCGATTATGTGGATGAGACCGTGTCCATGAAGGTGGTTCGCATCATTCAGGGCTATGTAAACGTCGTTAATAAGATGGTGTGGAGGAAGTACTGATTCTCCACAGCAGCCATGTGTTCAGCCACATGGCTGTGCTGCTCAAGTATGCTACCTCTCCGTGGTGAGCAGCAGGCAACGGATTTTCCGGAGCTAAATTATACAAGATCGGTGTTGTGAAGTCGATATATGGATGAATAATGTCTTTAAATAGCGATGATAGATAAGAGGAAACCGAAATGCAGGATAATATATGCGTTAGCATAATTTGTAATACTTATAACCATGAGAAATATATTGCGCATACGCTAGAGAGTTTTTTGATGCAAAAAACAGATTTTGCCTTTGAAATACTAGTTCATGATGACGCATCAACGGATTCTACACCTGATATTATCAAAACCTATGCGGAAAAATATCCAGATATAATCAAGCCAATTTTACAAACAGAAAATCAATTAAGTAAGGGCATAAATGTGACCCAAGTGTTTCAGTATTCTCGTGCGAAAGGGAAGTATATTGCTTTCTGTGAGGGAGATGATTACTGGATAAATGAAAAAAAACTCCAAGTTCAGGTTGATTGGCTGAATCGACATCCGGAAGATATCGGCTGCGTCCATAAATATATTGTCGTTAATGAAGACGAAAATATTCAGAATATAAAAACTTTTGGATATTACGAAAAAGAAGAACGATATACATTGAAAGATTTTGAAAAAAAGGAACTTCCTAGCCAACTTGCAAGTCTCGTTTGTCGGAATATTTTTAGAAATCAGGGAGAGTGCTATCCGGAGAGCTTCAACGCAGTAGATATTCAGGGAGATATAAAAATCTATTTATATTTATTGGCACATGGTTCCATATATCGACTTCCTCAGACATATTCTGCATATAGGTTTGTACGCAAAGTAGGAGGAAATTCATGGTCATCGAGGAATATTGGAGCTAGAAAAGGGTATCAAAACTGGATGGCTTATCAAAAACTTGAAAAGGCATTCCGCAAGGAATATGGTATCGAGGTTTCACTGAAAAAAAGACGTGCCGCAATGGCTGCAGAGGTTGTAATTGATTGCTTATACCATCGGAAAGGGGCGTCGTGGAGCCATGCATGGGAAGTGATTACTAAACAGGATGATTGCCTTTCTATGGTTGTGAAAATCGCTATAAATAAAATAAATCGAAAGATTAAAGGAAAAATCGATTAGTATATGTCAAATAAAAAAGTAATAGGGAACTTCCTCTGGCGCTTTGCGGAACGTTGCGGTGCCCAACTTGTAACCTTTATCGTATCTATTGTACTTGCCCGCATTCTTGCACCAGAAGACTACGGTCAAATTGCTTTGATTACGGTCTTTACCACCATCATGCAAGTGTTTGTTGATAGTGGCTTAGGTACCGCACTAATTCAGAAAAAGGATGCTGATGATCTTGACTTCTCGTCAGTGTTCTATTTCAATTTTGTAGTTTGTTTGGTTTTGTACGCTATTATGTTTATGGCGGCGCCGGTGATTGCCAACTTCTATAATGATTTGTCCTTGATCCCGATTATCCGGGTCATCAGTCTGACCATTGTGATTTCTGGTGTGAAGGGTATTCAGCAATCCTATGTGTCGCGGAATATGCTGTTTAAGCGTTTCTTCTATGCGACATTGGGCGGAACTGTTTTTTCGGCGTTCCTGGGTATTGGATTGGCGTATGCGGGTTTTGGTGTGTGGTCGATCGTAGCGCAGCAGCTATCCAACACAGCCATTGATACCCTGATTCTATGGCTGACAGTAAAATGGCGTCCAAAGAAAATGTTCTCTTGGAAAAGACTAAAAGGACTGCTTTCATTTGGATGGAAAATGTTGGCATCTGCGCTTTTAGATACGCTCTATGGTAATATTCGTAGCCTGGTTATAGGTAAAATGTATTCTTCTGCAGATTTGGCGTACTACAACCAAGGCGATAAGTTTCCAAGTGTGATTGCAAACAATATCAACACGTCCATTGACAGCGTTCTTCTGCCAACGATGGCAGGCGTGCAAGATGACGCTAGTCGAGTAAAGTCCATGACCCGCCGGGCTATAAAAACCAGCACCTGTATTATGGCTCCGCTGATGATGGGATTAGCATTCTGTGCAGAGCCGATTGTTCGGTTGGTCTTGACAGATAAGTGGCTGCAATGCGTTCCGTTTTTGCGCATTTTCTGCATTACTTATATGTTCTATCCAATCCACACAGCAAACCTGAATGCAATCAAAGCAATGGGACGTAGTGACCTGTTTTTAAAGATCGAAATTGCTAAGAAAATTGTTGGTATGGCGTTGTTGCTTTCTACCATGTGGTTTGGCGTTATGGCAATGGCTTATAGCTTGCTTGTCAGCAGTGTTTTAAGTCAGATCATCAACTCGTGGCCGAATCGAAAATTACTTAACTATCGGTATTTGGATCAGTTGAAGGATATTTTGCCGGGCATCGTTTTGGCAATCTTTATGGGCTGTTGTGTAAACCCTATTAGGCTGCTTCACCTGTCAAATACTGTGACTCTGCTGATTCAAATCCCGATGGGTGCGGTAATTTACATTGGAGCATCGGCTGTATTGCATCTGGAATCCTATGAATATCTGATGGGCATGATTCGCCCTGTCATGAAAAAAATTGCAAGAAAGTAAAGGCGATAAAAATGAAAAAACTAATGATCCTAGGTGGTTCGCGCTACGCACTTCCGGTGGTCCGAGCAGCTAAAGAATTGGGAATCTACACAATTACTGCCGACTATCTCCCGGACAATATCGCACATAAATTCTCGGACGAATATGTCAATGTAAGTATTATCGATAAAGAAAAAACTCTTGCGGTAGCTAGAGCACATAATATTGATGGAATTATGTCTTTTGCTTGTGATCCGGGTGTTGTAACGGCGGCTTACGTTGCAGAGCAGATGGGGTTGCCCAATGTTGGTCCTTACGAATCGGTCTGCATTCTGCAAAACAAAAGTAAGTTCCGCGAATTTCTGATGCAAAATGGCTTTACTGTTCCGACTGCAAAAGGCTACAAGCATATTGATGATGCATTGAAAGATGTCGGGATGTTCCATTGGCCGGTAATCGTCAAGCCTACGGATTCGGCTGGAAGTAAAGGCGTGACTCGTGTGGATGATCCTAAGGCTTTGGAAAAGAGCATCCATTATGCACTCTCATATTCTCATTCGGACGAATTTATTATTGAGGATTTTATTACGCAGCATGGTTATTCGTCTGACACAGATAGCTTCTCTATCGATGGCGAGTTGAAATTTGTTTCTTTTGATTGCCAACGATTTGATCGGGAGGCGAAGAATCCGTACACCCCGGCGGCGTATAGCTGGCCGTCCTCTATGACAGTAGAACATCAGGAAGAACTGAAAAACGAGATTCAACGTCTGCTGAAGCTTTTGAAGATGCGAACCGCTGTCTACAATATTGAAACCCGTGAGGGAACTGACGGCAAGGCATATATTATGGAGTTGTCTCCGCGCGGTGGTGGTAATCGCTTGGCAGAGTGCCTTCGTTATGCAACTGGTGTAGACATGATTACTAATATGGTTAAGTATTCAGTTGGTCTTCCGCTAGATGAGATTAAACAGAAACCGTATGACGGTTGCTGGGCAGAAATCATTCTTCATAGCGATGAACCGGGTGTATTCAAGGAACTTTGGATTTCTGATGAAATTGCAGAGAATGTAGTGGAACGCGATCTTTGGATTGAAGAAGGTACTTCTGTTGGTGGCTTTGAAGCTGCCAATGAAGCAATCGGTACATTGGTGCTCAAATTTGAGAGCCAGGAGCGAATTGAGGAAGTCCTTGGAAACCAAGGAAAATATGTACAAGTGAAACTGAAGTAACGTGCGGTGAACAGTATGAAAGAAATTGGCGGATTTCTGGAATTGGAATTGAATCACGGTTCAGAATTTCATGAACAAGGAATAGCACTAAACAGCGGAAGAAACTGTCTTCGGTATTTGATTCAAGGAAGGAAAATCAAGAGAATTTGGCTTCCCAAGCTGTTATGCTCTGCGATATCCGATACCTGTAAAGAAGAAAATGTACAAATACTTTACTATTCGATTGATAAACAGCTTAGACCTGTTTTACCACAAAGCTTAGAAGGCGATTGGCTTTATTTGATCAATTATTATGGACAGTATAGTGTAGAAGAAATAGAGTCTTTTAGCCGAAAATATAAAAATGTCATTATCGATAATGCTCAAGCATTTTACACCAAAGCAGTTGAAGGACTCGACACGATTTATACTTGTCGAAAATTTTTTGGCGTTCCGGACGGAGGCTATCTTTACACGACCTTTGGACAAAAAAAAGAGCTGCCACAGGATGAATCCTACGAGAGAATAGGTTTTCTGGCGGGACGATTTGAACGATCGGCGCAGGATTTTTATGATGCCTATCGGGAAAATGAAAAAAGAATCGACACACTTCCACTGAGATTAATGTCGAAAGTTACACACAATCTATTGCGTGGCGTTGACTATGAAAAAGAGGCAAAAATCAGAGAAGAAAATTTCAAGTATTTGCATCAATGTCTAAAAGATAAGAATCTGCTTAATGTAAGGTTACCAGAAGGCCCTTATATGTATCCGCTTCTCATAGAAAATGGTGTAATGCTAAGAAATAGATTGCAAAAAGAGCAGATTTATATTCCATTGTTATGGCCAAATGTGAAGCGTGATATGAGCCCAATAGACATAGAATATAGGTTGGCTGATAATATTTTGCCGTTGCCATGTGACCAACGATATGTGACTGATGACATGGATTATATAGTCAAACAAATAATAAGATTGGAGAATTTGTGAACATGAAGAAGATTGTCATTTTTGGTGCAACAGGAAATGTTGGTTCTTATGTACATAAGTACGCATGTGAATATTTCAAGGATCGCTATGAGGTGATTGCATCAGGACACCGCCAGACGGATTTTTTTGAGAAACAGGGGCAGAAGTATGTTTCGGTTGATATCAGCAAAGCCGAAGATTTTGACAAACTGCCACAAGAAGATGTCTATGCGGTGATTGATTTGGCTGCACAGATTCCTTCTTACATGAAGGGCTATCATCCTGAAAAGTATGTGCAGTCGAATATCATGGGTGCATACAATGTACTTGAGTATTGCCGGAAGGTTCACGCAGACCGCATTCTGTTTTCAACCACTGTGTTTGATATTTCGCTTTCAGCTACAAATGGGGCAGTTCTGAAGCCTGATATGCCGTATAATTTTAGCTATAAGGGCGATCATGCAGTTTATGTTATCACAAAAAATACCGCAATCGAATTTATGAAGCATTACTATGCAGAATACGGCTTGAAGTATTTTGTTTTCCGTTTCCCGACAATTTATAATTACAGCCCGTATCACTACTATCATCCGAATGGAGTGAAGACACTTCGCCCTGTTTACCGTATGATTGATCAGGCGATGAAGGGCGAACCGATTGAACTTTGGGGTAATCCGAATTATGCCAAGGATATGGTTCATGTTTATGATTGTGCACAAATGATTTGTAAAGCTGTTGAGGTTAACCGTGACCATGGCTGGTATAATGTTGGAACTGGTGTCCCTGTAACGTTACAGCAGCAGATCGAAACGATTATTAAAGTGTTTTCTCCGAAAGATCATCCATCCAAAATCGTTTATTGTCCTGATAAACCGGCTGGTGGCGGATTCCTTATGGATGTGACCAATGCAAAAGAGGAATTAGGTTACGAGCCGAAATACGATGTGGAGGCGCTGTTCAGAAACTATAAGGAAGAGATGGAAGTCAATCGATTTAAGGAGCTTCGAGGGGAATAAATTTTTAGTAGAAACTGTTTTATAGCGCAGTACATTATGACTGGATTGCGAGATAACGGTAGAAAAGAGTGAAAAAATGGAAAGCAGCATTTTAGTGACCCGCTCATCCATGCCAAGTCTGGATGAGTACATAGAAGAAATTCGCCCTATTTGGGAAAGCCACTGGCTGACCAATATGGGGGTAAAGCATAAGCAATTGCAGGCAGAATTGGAGGACTATTTGGGCGTGCCCCATGTGGCGCTTTATACGAATGGTCACCTAGCTCTGGAAAATGCCATTGCTACCCTGAATCTGCCGGAGGGCGGTGAGGTGATTACTACGCCCTTTACATTTGCTTCTACCACCCATGCTATCGTTCGTAACGGACTTGTGCCGGTGTTCTGCGATGTGAACGATAAAGACTATACCATGGATGTGACGAAGATCGAGGGGCTTATCACCGACCGCACGGTAGCAATTGTTCCGGTACATGTATACGGCAATGTTTGCGATGTTGAGGAAATTGATCGAATTTCAAAAAAGTACGGTCTGAAGGTGATCTACGATGCGGCTCATGCCTTTGCTGTAAAGTATAAGGGCGTGTCTACCGCCTGCTTTGGCGATGCTTCCATGTTCAGCTTCCATGCTACCAAGGTGTTCAATACCATTGAGGGTGGTGCAGTCTGCTTTAAGGATGATGGCTGGGTGCAGCTGTTGAACGACCAGAAGAATTTTGGTATCCATGGTCCTGAGTCGGTTTGCTTTGTGGGTGGCAATGCCAAGATGAACGAATTTCAGGCAGCTATGGGCATCTGCAACCTGCGGCATCTGGACGAGGAAATCGCCAAACGCAAGAAGGTCGTGGAACGTTACCGTGAGCGCCTTTCTGGCGTAGAAGGCATCAAGCTCAGTGCGATTCAGGAAAATGTAGAAAGCAATTACGCGTATTTCCCGGTCGTGTTTGATGGGTACAAATACACCCGCAATGAGATTTTTGAGATGCTGTCTGAGCAGGGTATCACGGCCAGAAAATACTTCTATCCGTTGACAAACAGCTTTGAGTGCTACCGGAATTATCCGACCGCTGGAACTGAAAAAACGCCTGTTGCACAGCATTTGGCATTGCGTGTGCTGACCCTGCCTTTATACGCAGATCTGTCTCTGGACGATGTGGATAGAATCTGTGATGTTATTTTGGGATGAGGCGATGTGCCAAAAGTGGAGAAAAGAATTTGAAATAGTATTATTTTGGCTGACGACTCAGAAATACGTCTGTGTCCGTTGATATAGGGAAAGTGTTCGGAAAGCAATCATTTCCAGTGTATATCAAGCGAATGATTTGTTATCTTTTATCAGCACAAATGCAGGCGAGCATTCAAGATGTCTTGAATTTTTTACATCAGCAGATCTGGACGAAAAGGAATGGTGATGGATTATTATTTGTGACGAGTATCAGAACTGCTGCGGGAAAAAGTATGAAAATGAATAATTGAGGAAAAGCTATGAAAATTGCAGTTGCAGGTACCGGCTATGTCGGCTTGTCCATCGCCACGTTGCTGTCACAGCATCACGAGGTTATGGCCGTAGACATCATCCCGGAGAAGGTTGATCTTATCAACCACAAGAAGTCGCCTATTCAGGACGAGTATATCGAAAAGTATCTCGCAGAAAAGGACTTAAATCTGACTGCCACACTGGATGCTGAAGCTGCCTATAAGGATGCAGACTTCGTTGTCATCGCAGCACCTACCAACTACGATAGCAAGAAGAACTTCTTTGATACATCTGCGGTTGAAGCAGTTATCAAGCTGGTTATTCAGTATAATCCGGATGCTATCATGGTCATCAAGTCTACGATTCCGGTTGGCTTTACAGCTTCTGTCCGTGAGAAGTACCACTGTGATAACATCATCTTCAGTCCGGAGTTCCTGCGCGAGTCGAAGGCTCTGTACGACAATCTGTATCCGAGCCGTATTATTGTGGGTACGGATGTGGACAATGTACGTCTGGTGAAGGCTGCTAATACCTTTGCCGGTTTGCTGCAGGAAGGTGCTATTAAAGAGAACATCGACACTCTGATTATGGGCTTCACTGAAGCCGAAGCAGTCAAACTGTTTGCCAATACCTATCTGGCATTGCGCGTGTCTTACTTCAACGAACTAGATACCTATGCTGAGATGAAAGGACTGAACACTCAGCAGATTATCAAGGGCGTTTGCCTTGATCCTCGCATTGGTGACCAGTACAATAATCCCTCTTTTGGCTATGGCGGCTACTGCCTGCCCAAAGATACCAAGCAACTCCTGGCCAACTATGCTGATGTTCCGGAAAACCTCATCGAAGCAATCGTAGAATCCAACCGCACTCGTAAAGATTTTATTGCCGACCGTGTGCTTCAGATGGCGGGCTACTACGGATATGGCGAGGATAATGAGTATGATAAGGCACAGGAGAAGCCTTGTGTAATTGGCGTATACCGCTTGACCATGAAGTCGAACTCCGACAACTTCCGCCAGAGTTCCATTCAGGGCGTCATGAAGCGCATCAAGGCCAAAGGAGCAACGGTCATCATCTATGAGCCGACTCTGGACGATGGAAGCACCTTCTTCGGCAGCGAAGTAGTGAATGACCTTGAGGAGTTTAAGAAACGTAGTCAGGCTATCATTGCCAACCGCTATGACAGCTGTCTGGATGATGTACAGGATAAGGTTTATACTCGTGATCTGTTCCGCAGAGACTAATACTTATCGCAGCCATGTGTTCAGCCACATGGCTGTGCTGCTCAAGTATGCTACCTCTCCGTGGTGAGCAGCAGGCAACGGATTATAATCCGGCTAAAGCATATATTCGTTAATTCACTCTTTGGATGAGGAAAAACTATAATGGGAAAGTATTTTGGAACCGATGGCTTTCGTGGTGAGGCTGGAATCACTTTGACCGCCGACCACGCCTACAAGGTTGGCCGTTTTCTGGGCTGGTACTACAACGTGCTGCGCGAGCGCAACGGCAACAACGAGCCTGCCCGTATCGTCATTGGCAAAGATACCCGCCGCAGCTCCTACATGTTCGAATACAGTCTGGTGGCTGGTCTGACTGCTTCCGGCGCAGACGCCTACCTGCTGCACGTCACAACCACTCCGTCTGTGGCCTATATTGCCCGTGTGGATGACTTTGATTGCGGCATTATGATCTCTGCCAGCCACAACCCCTATTATGACAACGGTATCAAGCTGCTCGACTGCTACGGCGAAAAGATGCCCGAAGAAATCCTGCTGCTGGTGGAGGACTATATCGACGGCAAACTTCACGTCTTTGATAAGGACTGGCCGGAGCTGCCTTTCGCTCACCGGGAACACATTGGCTGTACGGTGGACTATGTTTCTGGTCGTAACCGCTACATGGGCTACCTGATCAGCCTCGGTATCTACTCCTTTAAGGGTGTCAAGGTTGGTCTGGACTGCGCCAACGGTAGTTCATGGAACATCGCTAAGTCTGTGTTCGATGCGCTGGGTGCTGACACCTACGTCATCAATGCACAGCCCAACGGTACGAATATCAACAACAATGCAGGTTCCACCCACATCGAGGGCTTGCAGAAGTTCGTGGTAGAGAAGGGGCTGGACATCGGTTTTGCCTATGACGGCGATGCTGACCGTTGCCTGTGTGTGGATGAAAAGGGCAATGTCATCACTGGCGACCATATTCTGTACATCTACGGCTGCTACATGAAGGAGCGTGGCAAGCTGCTGACCAATACGGTGGTCACCACTGTTATGTCCAACTTTGGCCTGTATAAGGCTTTTGATGAGAAGGGCATCGGCTACGCCAAGACCGCAGTGGGTGACAAGTACGTCTATGAGTACATGGCAAAAAATGGCTGCCGTATCGGTGGTGAGCAGAGCGGTCATATCATTTTCTCTAAGTACGCCAGTACCGGTGATGGTATCCTGACCAGTCTGAAAATGATGGAAGTCATGCTGGCAAAGAAGATGCCTATGAGTAAACTGGCTGAGCCGCTGAAGATCTACCCGCAGGTTCTGGAGAACGTTCGTGTCACTGATAAGAAGGCTGCACAGAACGACCCGGCAGTGCAGGAGGCAGTCAAGGCAGTTGCAGAAGCACTGGGCGATACCGGTCGTATCCTTGTCCGTGAATCTGGTACGGAGCCTGTTGTGCGTGTGATGGTCGAAGCTCCCGATCACGACACCTGCCAAAAGTACGTTTCTCAGGTGGTGGATGTCATCAAGGGCAAGGGTTACGCCGTCTAACGCAAGTTTTGCTGATCTATATTTCTTGCCATCCAATAGTTGTAATGCTATACTTACCTTATAAATACTGAATGGAGGTGTCCCACATGCCCCGTCCCAAAGGAAGCAAGAATAAGTCCAAGACCGTAAAAGCAACCGTTGACTTTGCTGCACAGATCGCAGAAAAGCAGTCTGCAAAGGAAGCCGTTACCGCCGAAATTGCATCCATCACTGCGAACATTGATGCTCTGAAAGCAGACCTGAAAACCAAGAAAGCTGAGCTGAAATCTATCGACAAGGAAATCGCCAGAATCGAGGCTAAAAAGATCAAAGCTGAAACCAAGGTCGCCGAAGCTGCTAAGAAGGTTGAGGCTGAAGCTGTGCTGAAAAAGCTGCTGGCATCCGGTATGACGGCAGATGAAATTCTCGAAAAACTAAAATAAATATTTTAGAGCCGTGTGGATCAGTCGGAGCGTAGAGTTATAGCTCTGGCAGTTCACGCGGTTTTCTTATATAAGTGGTAATTGGTGTGACTCAGAATGAATAGAATTGTTCTATATCAAACATAAATGACTACATTTCCCACACCATGGCTCAAAATCACGTCCGGAGAAATTTAGTATCTGAGCCAGTAACTTTTTGCGCGACAATGGAAATCTTTCCATATGAGATCTGTCCAATTACAGCACAATCGAAATTGAAAATTATTATATATCCTACGAGAAAAATCTGCTAAGGAACTGTAAGCTGGGAAATAAATGAAGTCCTATTTATAGTATTGTAAAAATGCGCGACAAAAATGCGACAATGCACAGAAACAATGCAGAGTAGTCTGTAACTGAATAGGGCGAAAATAACGCGTTATCGGTAAATTTGATGAATATAAAGACGAAGTTATCCTGAGAATTACTCTCTTTTAATCAGAGGGCCAGGGATTCGAGTTCCCTCGAGCGCACCAAAATCCAACGAAGAATCGTAAGATTCCTCGTTGGATTTTCTTTTTTCTGGAGGTCTGCACACCTTTGCACACTTTTTGTACACCGGCGGGAAAGCCGTGTTTTTCCTTGCATTGTCTGCTACCATATTTGTGCAGTTATGGTTTACAAGTCGTATGAGGCAAACCTGATTTGAATAAAATCAGCTGAGAGCAAGAACTGATTGCAGCAGAACATCTTGTTAAAATTTTTGAGGCACTTTTTTGTGCAATCACGATATTATCGTGAGCTTTTTCCTGTCAAAAAAAGAGAAAATGAAGTCTGAAATCATCTAATTGTTGACAAATCGACAAAATAACCGGTAATATGAGCATATAGCATCCCTTTGGATAAGCCGTTCCGTTAGATTGAAAATGCCGGTGACAGGAGAAGACTATTATGAAACAGATGTCGAAATGTACTGCAGTGTTTTTTGCCAGCATCCTGATTGCGCTTTGTCTGACGAGTTGTACGCCTGAAAAGGTTGTGGAAGTGGTTCGTGAAGTTGAGACAGTGCGCGAAGTAGTCATAAGAGAAGAACCGAGAGCGGATGTAATTCTGGAAGATGAGCTGGTCGCCATGATGAATGATCATTTGTATGAGATAAATAGCCTGATCCAGCGCTTTGAAACGAACAGAGAAGTGGCTGCGATGGCAGAAAACGTTGCAAAAATGAACGGTGTTCGGATTGCGATTCGAGGCGGTGCGCATTTGGATACCGTGTCAGACGAGTTGAGCCAGGAACTGGTGAAAAACGGCGATACGAGTGTCTACTATGTTTCGTACTTCAGAAATATTGCGTATGAAAGTGAGTATTATGAATCGATAAAAAGACGGTTGATTTTGAAAGAAATTAACGATCATGTGGTTCAGTTAGAACCGCCTAAGTGTAAGTTTGAAAGTGCAAAAGTTCAGGTCGGATTTGCGAGTGTGCAGATTGACGAAATGACCTATGGGATTGTTGTATTTCAGATACCGACAGTAAGAGCAGCAGAAGCAGAAATGACCGGTATGTTTTCATAAGGATTTCTGCATTTTGACATTACAAAACGTCCCCGTGCAGTTTTGATATCCTGCACGGGGACGTTTTGTGATTTTTTATTACCTCATTTCCTCATTCACCCATTCCCGCACGCGGTCAGGCCGGTTGGTGACGATGCAGTCAGGGCCAAGGGGCAGCAGGGAACGGACAGCGTCCTGGGTGTCCACGGTCCAGAATGCAGCCTGGATGCCCATGGCGTGGAGCTGGTTCACGAGATCGGGGTTGGAGTAGGCGGTGTGGTACTCGCAGCTGACGATATCCACGGGGAAATCCAGCGTTTTGATGTAGGCGGCCACATCCGCCTGCTCCTCCAGATGGCCGATCACCTGCTCCACGGTCTCGCCGGGGAAGTTGGCACGGAGCATATCGACCTTGTCGGCCACAGTGCGGTAGATGAGAT
>UMKA01036230.1_pt1 | contig 13517 bp, 8 predicted proteins | sample 1966211 | NCBI WGS metagenome assembly UMKA01 (sample SAMEA4836165, study PRJEB28245) | human gut metagenome | biome: gut microbiome; material: fecal sample | place: Denmark | collected 2008
ACCAACCGCACGCCCTTTCTTGTGTACAGATCTAGTGGTGCTTGCCCTCCATCCCGTCTTGAGTATCAGTATCATAGGCATCGTCGATGTCGAATCCGCCTATAAGCACAAAGCGCCTCAACATATTTGTGGCACGCATGCGTACTTTGAACACCGGCAATGGTGTGTGATCGCATTGCTCGAAGAAAGCTTTCGCTCGATGTACGTCAATCGAGGAGCGCAGCACATCGAAACGCCCGAACTCGTTGATGTTCGCTTCATCTATACGTTTGGCAAGGAACTCCTCGACCACCGACCTATTAACGCCCAGCCGATCGACTAGTTTGTCGACTTGCTCGTTCTTCTCTCGCGCAGCATAGCGAGTGATGTAATCACGTAGCGTAATGCCGGCTTCAACCTCCACGTCGCCACGCTCCACGTCATGCAGGAACAGTTCGGCGAGTCGTTGTTCGTCCCGCGAGAGCGCGGCAAAGGAACGGTGTAGCTGCGCAGACATCTCCGCCAATTCCGGGCTATTCTCCTTGAGCGCCTTCAGCCATTTATTGAAGTTGGCATTCATGTAATCGGTATCGATGAGTCCGGTATTGATTTCGGTAAGATAGCCATCCAATTCATATGGCGCTTCGGGATTATTTTTTACGCCATCATCTGAATCACCACCGCAGCTGCTATTGCCATAGAACAGTTCTTTATAGCGTTGCGCAAGAATGAGGTATGTACGTTCGTCGATTTGAGGACGCACTACTTCAGACTCGTCATGCTCATCATTGTCCTCATTCGCATCGTCAGTATCCGTACTATCGACCTTGTATTCTGGGGTACTCCAGTCAAAGCCCTGCACTTTCGCAGCTTCAAGGTACCGGTTCAGCTCCACGAACTCCTTGGCAAACTTGCGCCTAGCCTCCACCGATTCCGGCAACTGCATAAGGTCCGATTCCCCGTTATCCAAGAACACGTCAAGAATTTCCCGGTACCGCGTATCCATGGATTTTACGTTCGCCGGCAATTTCTGCACGAACAGGTCAAGCGGCCGATCGCCCGAATACAGTTTCACCGCTGCTTCAATGAAGCCATGCATGGTGTGCGGTTTGCGGTAGTAACGAATGACACCGAACGGCTTGTCCGGTCCGAACAGACGATTCGTGCGACTGAATGCCTGGATGATGCTTTCGTAGTCGATAATCTTGTCGAGATACAACGTATTCACCCATTTTGAGTCAAATCCGGTAAGCATCTGGTCCACGACAATGAGCAAATCGAGCTGCTGACTGCGGTTTGTTGCTATGCCGCCGTACGGACTCTTATGCGATAGTCGCGACGAAATATCTTTCTTCATCGCCGGCCATGTGGGGATGATGAACTCTTTGCCGAACGCCTCATTGTAATCGGTGATGATTTCAGTCAGCGCATCTTCTTTGTCCGTTGCTCCTTCGTTGTTGTCGATGTTGGGATCGAACAACGCCGTTACATGCAACTTAGGTGCTTGCTGCTTGAACAAGTGATAATAGTTGACAGCTTCAGGAATGGAGCTAGTGGCGAGCATCGCATGGAATTTGCCCGCATGGCTGAGCACCGGGAACTGTTCGAGAATGTCCGAGACCACCATGTTCGGATGCGGGGAGTCGATGCCATATTGGTCTCGTCCAAGGAAATCCTCGATGCCGCTAATACAGTTTCCAGCGCCATCAACCATCGGACCCATGGGGATCTCAGACTTATCCATGTAATGCTGGAATACTTTGGCCTTGACCGGGTCGGCGAGCGCATCTTCCGTACTCTCCGCCTTCGCCTTGTCGAGAGCCACGGCACGTCTGACTTCAGAATCCTTGTACGTGGTCACCATGTACGGGTCGAATCCGAGTACATTATGGTCACGAATGCCGTCGGCGATGCTGTACCGGTGCAAGCAACGGCCGAATACCATGGCAGTGGTGGAATTCTTCTTCTGGTTTTCGTCCAGAATGGGCGTACCGGTGAATCCGAAGAACAGCGCGTTCGGGAAGGAGCGCCGGATGTCCTGCAACATGTCGCCGAATGTGGAACGATGGCATTCGTCCACAATAAAGACGATACGTCGTGCAGCTAGCTGATCCAGCCATGTCTGGGTGACGCCTCGCTCCCCTGCTTTCACGTTGCTCATCTTCTGGATTGAGGTGACGATCAGGGTGTCGTTGACATTGGTGCTGTTGAGTTTGTCCCGCAAAACACCGGTGTTCTCGGTGCCTTGCACTTCCGTCTCGCTGTCGGCAAAGCTGCGGTACTCCTTCAACGATTGAGTACCCAATTCAATGCGGTCCATGAGGAACACGACTTTATCGGCGTCATGCGAATCGGCGATGAGCTGTGCCGATTTGAAGCTGGTCATGGTTTTTCCGGAACCGGTAGTGTGCCATACATAGCCGCCGGGTCGTCCTGGGGTAGCTGGCCGCTGTTCCCAATCACATTTCCTCACCACATCAGAGATGGCGTTTGCCGCGATGTACTGATAACTACGCAGCACCTTAAGGCATCCATCCGCTGAATCAGCGATAGTGTAGAAGCCGATGAGCTGATGCGCCATGGGAATGGACAGCAGGCCTGCGGTACCGGAGGTGCCTCCGATGAACAGCTTCCATTCGTCTTTGCCAGGGTTTTGCCCGCCACAGATAGGCTCATTGTTGTAGTCAGCCCAATGGAAGTAATAGCTTGGATTGAATTTGTCTACACCCGGATTAGCGAAGTAGACGGCGTCATCGGGGTTCATGGCCACAAAAATCTGTACTAGACGGAACAGGCCGGTGAACACACCTTCGTGCGCATATTTCTCGATCTGATTGGTTGCTTGGCTGACTGGTATGCCACTTTTCTTGAGCTCGATATGGATCAATGGCATGCCATTGATGAGGAGCACGAGGTCGCCGCGCCGCGAGTTCAACATCTTGTTCTTGGCTGGATAGACCGGTTGCTGAGCGATCTGATAAGTGCTTTTGCCGCCCGCGATTTCCTTGCGGTCATAGATGTAGAGACTGACTTCCTTGCCGAAATGCGCCACATCTTCTTTGTTGTCACGCGTGATAGACACGGTACGCCCGTTGACGAACGAATTGAGCGCGAGCGGCGTTCGCAGGGTCTCGATCTGCTCGATTATCTGGGTCATTTCCCCGTCTGTCAGCGGGTATTTGCCGAGCCTGTCTATGTCATTGTTGTTGCGGTACAGTATGCCTTTCCAATTGTCGAGCAAATCCCGCTCAGTTGGATAGCGCAGGACGCCATCCTTCCATCCATGCTGCTTAAGCACGGTGATGACGTTTTCCTCGAACACCGATTCGCTATCGAATATCATGATTCTTCTCCCCTTTGGACTTTCCATTGTCCTGCTTTTCGCGAGCCGACGCGCTTAAGTAATCCACGCCCAATGAGTATTTCAGCATCCCTCCGCACAGTCGCTGATGAAACTCCCGCGGCACGTGCCATGTCGTCATATGTTGCTCTGGGGCTCTTTTCTACAAAACGCAGAACAATTCGCTGTCTCTCGGTTATCTGCTCATTCAAACCATTTAACTGCTCATTATTGTCAGTTATCTGCTCATTCAAACCATTTAACTGCTCATTATTGTCAGTTATCTGCTCACCACGGATGAATACATGCTCATTTTGATCGAGCTTGGCATCCGGCTCCAACATAAGCGTGAGCACCGTACGATCAGCCTCGCCGAAGCTCTCTTCAATCTGCGGTTCAGGAAGTCCTGCATTCGCCCATGTGGCGAACACATCGGGAACACCCGTACCAGCTCGCTCGCCCACATCGATTAGGCTGAACATCTTCATGACAAGACCGTTGCGCGGATCGGACACCCCGCCAAGACGCATCTGCTCAACGCCCGTTCGGATATCGCCCGGATTTTCGAACACCAATCTATCGGGTGCGCGTCTGACCACCACACCACGCACGCCATAGTAATCAGCGTTGAACAAACAGTTGGCCAATGCCTCGCGAATTGCCTTATGCATGGGAGTGTCATCAACGCGGAAGATGCCATTAAGTTTGAAAGGGGTCTTCAGAGACTCGGCAAGTTTGAGATTCACGCGGAAAAAGAAATCAAAGAGGTTGCCTGACCACATGCCATCGCCGGAATGGACACGATCAGTCCAACGAATCGTCGGATCTAGAGTCTCCTGATAATCAAGGAAATAATGCGGACATTCGCGCACGATGTCATAGTCGTTGCCGAACATAAGCAGACCGCCGAACGTAGGATGAAGCTTACCGTCTTCTCGGCTCACCATTGCCGCGCCAACAGCACGCAGAAAACGCTCGTCATCGAGATCGGTCCAAGAACTGCCCTGACGTACCGCACGGAAACGATTGCGATATGCCCGCACTGTGTCTGTATTGAAGTCGGCAACAGTGAGATCGTCCAGCACCTTGGAATCCATCGTCTCAGCTCCCTGATCCCGGAGCATTGCTGAGATCTCCTGCCGCGTGCAACGGTAGTCGCCCTCACCACGCCGACGGTAGGTTCCCCCGAAGAGATCATTATTGATATACACGGGGCGTTCGTCACGCGGAGCGCGCGGAACGTGAATAGCCAGCACTATCCCACCATCCGCTTCGAGCACTTCAACTTCCGATTCGATGGGCAGCACGGCGCTCACCTTGGACCGGTTGCTGACCGTGTTCCAAAAGTCCTGGCGAAGATGTTCCGCTTCCACTGGTGTGAGCCCGACTGTTTCAAATGTGCCGTCTTCGCGTTCTTTGACACCAAGCAGGATGACACCGCCATAGGTGTTGGCGAAGGCGGAATAGGTCTCCCACATGCTGCGTGGGAGACCGCCTTTCGCTGCTTTCGCTTCAATCCGGTTATTCTCGCGATATGAGGCGAGCTTCACGATATCGAATGTCTCCATTGCTCTACCTCCCTTCACACAAACATCTTGTCAAGCAAGGATTTCTTGATATTCTGCAGCAATTCCAACTTACGCTGATGAAGGGTGATGAGGTTGTCAAGACGGGAAAAGAAGGAGCCGATGGCCTGCTGTTCTTCAATGTACGGCACCATCAGAGCCGTCGATTTCATCTTTGCAAAGTCGATACTCTCAACGGTGGTTCCCGTCTTGCCATATTCGCGAAGCAGCGTCTTGTTAGAGGCAATGAAATACTGTAAAAGCCATGAGGAATCACAAGAATCGACAGTCTGAATAACTTTAATATCTTGGTTGACGGTGGCTGGTTTCCGCAGCTTTGCAACGGGAATCGTATGCCTAAGTATTCCGCTTCGAGCGACTATGACTATCGAGTCTGAGGGGTAAAGCGTCAATGTTGCTGCACCCTTTTCGCTAATCATCGTCGTGGTGTTTTCAATATAATGTTGCTTCACATCTTGCGAAGTAACCCACAAGATTTTTCCATCAACATAATTACTGGCATCAGCCATAGAAGGAGTATGACCGCCACCAAAGGAAGCCAGGTTCTCTAACTTACGCTGTTCCCAAGGGTCAGTAAAACCAGCAAAGCGAATTTCGGGTACAGACTCACCATCTTTCGGGAACATTTTTTCAAGCATCGATTTTTTAAAGATGACAAGCTTGTCATACTTACGCTGATGAAGGGTGATGAGGTCGTCGAGAGATCGCAATGTCATCCCGATTTGCTGCTGTTCCGTTTTTGAAGGAAGCATCAATTGATAATCTGCGTATTCCTGCGCATTGACACCAGGCTGCCCGGACCGCTGCGAGGTTATGGCAACATACTTCTTGTATGCATCGGTCAAGGTTGCCTGATAGGCGAATTCGGGGTCAGCGCCTTCGCCGATTCGGGCACGGATAAGGAATCCAGCAAAGTAGACCATTCCATCGAATTGCCTGTACAGATATGTTTTTCCTACACTCGCGCCTGTGCGAGCAAAGAGCAGATCGCCCTCTTTCAGTAAATAATCTGCACTCATTGCAAGGTCAGCTAACGGCGTCGTAAGATCGCTTTTCGAGAACTCATGGGTTTCGTCATCAATGTCGGTGATACGCAGATATTTATTTTGGCCATCGTATTCTGTTGCAGCAGCGTTCAAGCCGTAATCAAATGAAGACGCAACGTCTCCCAACTTACGCTGTTCCCAAGGGTCAGTAAAACCAGCGAAACGAATCGCAGGAACTTTCGCCTGTTCAGTCATCATTCACCTCCCAACAGGGTCTTCAGCTCGGCAATACCGGCCATATCGAACTCATTGCCGGTTAGTTGACCAAGCATATTGCCAAGTTCTGCCTCAGCCTGTTCGATCTGTTCGCACACATCAGAGTATGTGGTCGAATACTTGTCGTTCAGCGCATTCACCGCTGCAATCAACTCATCAACAGCCGTCTGAGGGAGCTCCTCAAGCTTGCGCTGCAATGGTTCCACCCACTTGGCAACAAGCAAGTCATCAGCATGTTCATCGCTCAGTCCTTCAATAACGGTCCGGGTCTTTTCATCAAGCGCTGAACGGAGATTCTTAACGTTCTTTTTGACTTCACGCTCTTCATCAAACAACCGCTGTGCACTCACAAGAGCACGGTCAAAGTCAGTCTCGGGATTCTTCCCAATCGATTTCACTGCTTTCTTCAATTCAGCGGCAACGAAAGAATCTCCATCCTCGCTGACGGCATCAGTCGAACTCTTGTCATCCTCATCCAGATTTTCAAGAATGTCAGCGATTTCGCCGCCAATCTCACTCAGCCGAGATTCAAATGTGGCAATTTCCGCAAGATCAGAGTTAAGTAATTTCCCCTGTACGAGATCGAACGGCAGAATATGCCCGACCCAGCCGTCCGGCACTTCGACATCCTTACCGTCTTTCTTCTTGACGACCATGTTGGCGTCGACTTTGCGAACGGCGTCATGTCCCTCGTCCTGTATGGTTTCAAGGTCGATGGAAATAGTCTTTTGCCAACTATCGTCAAGCACCTGATACGCCGCATAGGCGTCTACGAGAGGGATACCAGCCAAACGACGCAGCAGATCATTTGCCAGAGTCTCCTCTTCGGCGGCAATGCTCACATTGGCGGCATTACCCACCAATTCACCGCGTATATAAGCCGGATAATCGATGAACGCCTCACGATAACGCTGGATATATGCCTTCACATCTGAATCAGCATTCACCGCCTCACGAACGTCTTGCACAGCGAGCTTAGCCGAATGACCATTCTCCTCCGCGAAGAGACGTTGGCGCAATCCCGGAAACACATTCCAATACTTGTTGAGCGCATCGATGTCCTGCTTGGGGATACCGCCAAACATGGTGGAATACACGTCCCAACTTTCGGCGGTTTCGGAGGAATCCACATATCGAGGAATGTTGAGGTTGTAATCGTTCTGCCGAATCTCATCAATGCTCACCAAGCGGCTGAACTTATCGATATCACGATTCTCCGTCACCGCATCCACGATGCGTTTGATATCGCTCGCACGCAGCTTGTTGTTCTTACCGTCCTTAGCGAAATACTTGGAGGCATCCACAACAAGCACATGGTCATCGTTGCGGTGCTTGCGCAGCACCATCACGATAGTAGGAATGCCCGTGCCAAAGAAAATGTTCGCTGGCAGTCCGATGATGGCCTGAATATGGTGGTTTTCCACTAGATTCCGGCGAATAGTGCCTTCCTCACCGCCACGGAACAGCACGCCATGTGGCAACACGATGGTCATGATGCCATCATCACGCAGGTGATAGAGATCATGCAGCAAGAAGGCATAATCAGCCTTGGACTTAGGCGCAATGCCATATTCGAAACGGATATCTTCGCCCGCTTCCGGCGGCTCCCAGTTCTGGGAGTAAGGAGGATTCGAAACCACGGCATCTACAAACAGCGGCTCATAGGTCTCGTCCTTGGTCTCGTCGGTATCGAACCACGGCCAGTCGCTCTTTAATGTGTCACCGTTGCGGGTCACGATATTGTCCGGCAGTATACCGCGCATGACGAGGTTCATGCGTGTGAGGTTGTAGGTATTCTCCTTGAGTTCCTGCGCATAATATTTGATGTCATTCGGATTGCCATTGCGGCGGGCCACAGCTTGACCAATATGAATCAACAACGAGCCCGAGCCACTTGTGGGGTCATAAATGTTGATTTCTTCACGACCAGCAAGATGCCAGGCCACTATTTCGCTCATGAGCTGAGAAACTTCGCTCGGCGTGTAGAACTCACCGGCCTTCTTACCCGCATTGGAAGCGAAGTTGCTAATCAGATATTCGTAAATGAAGCCGAGGGTATCGTAATCCTGCCGGCTGTCCATCGGAATGTCCTTGATGAGGTAGATGAGGTCGCGAGCGGCCTTGCTACGGCTTTTCTCATCGGTACCGAGTTTGGATAGACCAGTCTGCAACGTGTCGAAGATGCCGGCGAACACACGCTTGCGGGCTGGATCGATGTTGCGTTCAAAAGCGGAAAGCGCATCACGTACGTCGGCGATGGTGAAATCGCTTTGGCTGGCAATCCATGTGGAGAACAGGTTGTCGTAGGAGATAAAGTAGCCGCACAGATCACGTACGTACTGCACGGTCTCGGCATCATTCTCATCCAAGCCCTTGAGATCTTCATCTCCCCAGTCTTCAGCACGAAGACGCGCAATTTCCGTCTCTGAAAGGAACTTATAGAAGATAAAGCCCAGGATATAGTCTTTGTATTCATTCGCCTCGATCTTGGAACGCATCTTGTTGGCGGATTCCCAGATTTTGGCGGCAAGCTGCTGCTTATTCATTCATATGCTCCTTGTGCCCTAAGCTCTTTCATTACTCTTCATCAACGTATTCATTGAAAACGTCACTGTCCACGGCTTTGATTTCGTAAATCTTCCGCGTGCTGACACCGAATCCATGTTCAATCATCAGTTGCGCAAGCTTATGCCCATCAATAAGAATGATGTGCTGCCTCTTCGCATAGGTAATCGCCTTTTCCGTGAATCTTGCAGTGGTGACAAACAGCCCTTTGCCTCCGCGCCCAGTAATAGCACCTACGAATGCTTGAATATCTGGTCTGCCAACGGTTTTATCTTCGGCATAACGTTTGGCCTGAACATAAATCAGATCAAAACCAAGCTTGTCTTCCATGATGATTCCATCTATGCCTTCGTCCCCCGAGATTGGCGTCATCTGGCTTGCGGAGTCGAAAGCTCCATACCCCATTTTCGCCATCAGATCAAGAACAAACCGTTCAAACGCAATCGGAGAGAGCTTGAGCACCTCTGAGAGCAAGTCATCGGCAAGCCGCATGTTGATTGATGAGAATGCACGGTCAAGTGCCTCATCTGGAGTTTCCTCGGACGAATAAGCTTCGCTTTTCTTCTCCAGGCCGCCATCGACCGTCGTATGCGTCGAAGAATCACCATTCAGATTCTTGAAAGACCGGAATGACTCATAACGTTCCAGATAATCATTATCTATCTGCGCACCCGAAGCAAGGGCCTCTTTGCCGGGTCTCGTTATGCGATATGTACCACGTTTGGGACTTTCTATGAGTCCGGCTTTCTTAAGGTACGTTCTAGCCCAACTAATGCGGCCATTGAGGACACGCGAACGGCCGCTAGGTAGCAGACGGCTGCGTTCTTCTTCTGTCACTGCAAACTCATCAGCAAGTAACGTTAGCATCTCACCAGATGCATGAATCTTGCCATCAGCGAGGATGCGAAGCACCGGAACGAAAAACTCGTCATATCTGGGAATTGTCATTGTCCGCCTTCGTTCCGTTACAGTCGTTTATCAATGATACGGCAAACATCACGGAAATACGCCTCCGCTTGGGAACAGCGTAAGTTGGGAGAGCTATTCTTCGAAAGCAATGAACGCTCATCGTCAATGGAGATTCTATCTGTCAGTGTAGCTAAAGGAATATATCCTGCATCAGAATCGGATAGGGATACAAATCCAGGTGCGAGTCTTGTGAATTACAAAGTGGTTCACAAGGGAGATGTTGTCTACAACAGCATGCGAATGTGGCAGGGGGCCGTTGGGTCAAGTGATTACGATGGTATCGTTAGCCCAGCTTACGTAGTTGCTAGGCCCACCATCGAGTTAGACTCGACTTGTTTTGGCTATCTTCTGAAGCGGCCTGAGATGCTATATAAATACCTGTGCGATTCACAGGGAAACTCGAAAGATACCCAAACTCTGAAATATGACAGGTTTGCGGATATCGAAGCCACAATGCCAGCAAATCTCGAAGAGCAGCGGGCAATTTCAGCTTGTCTGGAGAGCGTTGACCATCTCATCACCCTTCATCAGCGTAAGCGTCTATCTATTCGGCAAAGGAGCCCCGTGTGGTCATAAACACAATAAACGAAGAAATGTCATTCTGCGATTACTACTCGCAATGGGTCGACGTCTACAAGGAAGGCGCGATTCGGGAGGTGACGATGAAGAAATACAAACTCACACAGGCGTGGCTGAGAAAGCTTATCCCTGATCTTAAGCTTTCTGAGTTCGATCGTGTGAGTTATCAGAAACTCATCAATGGATACGCCGAACATCATGAACATCAAACAACGATGGATTTTCATCACCAACTGAAAGGGGCCATTCTTGATGCTGTTGATGAGGGCCTAATTCAAAGAGATCCCACTCGAAAAGCAATCATCAAAGGGAAGCAGCCGAGACAAAAGAAGACGAAATATCTTAACCAATTCGAACTTCATGCTGTCCTTGCTGACTTGAAGCTTGACCCGATACCTAACTGGGACTGGCTGATATTGCTGGTGGCAAAAACCGGTTTACGTTTCTCCGAAGCATTGGGTCTTACTCCTGATGACTTTGATTTCGTCCACCAGACTTTGTCTGTCAATAAGACTTGGAATTACAAGAACGGAGGTGGCTTTGTTCCAACAAAAAATGCTTCTTCGGTGCGTAAAGTACAACTTGATTGGCAACTCATCATGCAATTGTCCGTCCTGCTGAAGAACTTGCCTGACGACAAGCCTATCTTCGTGAACGGTAAGGTGTACAACTCGACCGCAAACGGTATTCTGGCCCGGCATTGCAAACAAGCCGGAGTACCCGTGATCTCGATTCACGGCTTGAGACATACCCATGCCTCATTGCTGCTGTTTGCTGGCGTTTCAATTGCGAGCGTGTCCAAGAGACTGGGGCATGCAAGCATGAACACAACGCAGGAAACATATCTGCATGTCATCCGTGAATTGGAGAACAAAGACGTTGACATCGTGATGAGAGCCCTATCCACCCTTATTTAGCAAACCACAGACGCTTACGCTGATGAAGGGTGATGAGGGAGTCAAGTCGGGAGAAGAACGCACCGATGGTCTGCTGCTCAGCCTGAGATTCCGGCAGGGACACCATCGTGTCAAAGAAGTCATCCGGCGCAATATTGAGTAATCCATGGTTCCTCGCACCTTCCGCGGCAATCATCTGCACAGCTTTATGCCATCGATTGGTTTCGTAGTACGTCACAAGATAATCAGGATTGGCGTTCAACAGCGCAAAGCATATGTAAAGTGTAGAAACACAGCCTTTTTCATACCTTGTCAACCGCTTGATAGCACCCCATGGGCTATCAGCCGAGGTGCTCTTGTTATAAGCAAACTCTCCTTGTCTAAGCAAGTAGTAGCCGCTCATATCTCGGCTGGCTACTTGAGCATTGAAAAACAGCCTCTGGTCAATCAAGCCATGCTGAGCTGATATGGTCAAAGGCAGATCCGACTCGTTGTTCTCATTCTTACGAGTAACTCTCTCGGCGATATCGCCCAACTTACGCTGTTCCCAAGCGGGCATCGGCACTACATGAAGCAGGGTAGACGGGATACGAGTGGCTGGCCGAACATACGCAATACATCTACCGGCAACTTGGGCACTACCATTTCCGTTGTTAGCTACACTTATCGCGATAAGTGTAGCTAACAACGATTGAAGCGACACCTCACAAGCCATGAGAGGTAGAACCGGTCCCCTTCTATTTTGAAAAACTTGAATAAGTTAGTTTTTTTCAAAATAGGGATGCGTCGAAAAGACGCATAAACGCACGAAAAATGCGGGCATCCGATATGCAGTGTTCATTGAATCACTGTATATCGGATGCCCGCAATTGTTTCAGACCAATTGAAGAGCCTTAGCTCAGCATCAGCCTCACGCCTTAACAACCTCCACGCCCAGCTCGGCGCCCTCCTTCACCTCGAAGGAGGTGGCCAGCGTCTCGTGGGCGATCAGGTCTCGGAACTGCTCGACCTTGGCCACATCGACAGCCGGCACGGTCAGCACCAGCGAGATACGGTCCGCGATGTCCAGATCAGCAGCCTTACGTGCGTCCTGCACAGAACGAATCACGTCGCGGGCGTAGCCTTCGGCCAGCAAATCGGCATCCAGCGCGGTGTCGAGGATCACGAAGCCACCGGTCGGCAGAGCGGCGGAGACCGAAGCGGCGGCCTCGGTGGCGTTCTCCTCCTCCACGCGGTTGATCAGCTCGTACTCGCCTTCGACCAGCGCAAGGTCGCCGGACGGCGTGGAGACCACCGGCGCACCGGACGCAGCATCGACATGCCAGTCGCCGGACTTGGAGGCCTTGATGGCGAACTGCACCTGCTTGCCGAGGCGCGGACCCGCCGCACGGGCATTCACACGCAGCTCGTGAACAATCTTCAGACCGTGGGCGGAGGCGTCCTCCAGAGTCGAGAACTCAATATTCTTGATATTAAGTTCGGCCTTCAGCAGCTCGTCGTAGGCTTTGACGGCGTCCACGTTCTCGACCACCACGGTGAGCTTGGAAAGCGGCTGGCGCACGCGGATCTTGGCGGCCTTGCGCAGGGACAGGGTGCCGGAGACGACCTCACGCACCTTCTCCATCGCGTCCACCAGAGCCGGATCGTCGACCAGCACACGGCCGAGTTCGGTGTCTTCACCGGTCTTCTCGTCCACCACGAACGGCCAATCGGCCAGGTGCACGGACTCGCCACCGGTCAGGCCGCGCCACACGGACTCGGCCTCCATCGGGGCGAGCGGCGCGAGCACGCGCATGAACGCCTCCAGCACGGTATACAGCGTGTTGAACGCGGTGGCATCTTCGTTCCAGAAGCGGTCGCGGGTGTTGCGGATATACCAGTTGGTGAGCACGTCGATGAAGTCGGAGACCGCATCGCAGGCGTCGGAGATTGCGAACTCGTTCAGCGACTTCTCGGCGGCCAGCACCAGACGACGGGTACGGGCCAGCAGGTAGCGGTCCATCTCCGGCAGGCCGGCGACCTCGTCCGCGCGCAGCTGGCGGGCGTCGAATCCGGCGCCGCCGTTGGCCGCGTTGGCGTACAGGGTGAAGAAGTAGTAGGAGCTCCACACCGGCAGCATGACCTGGCGCACGGTGTCGCGAATGCCTTCGGCGGTGACGATCAGGTTGCCGCCACGCAGGATCGGCGAAGACATGAGGAACCAGCGCATGGCGTCGGAACCGTACTTGTCAAACACGCCGTTCACGTCCGGGTAGTTGCGCAAGTGCTTAGACATCTTCTGGCCGTCGGAGCCGAGCACGATGCCGTGGCAGATCACGTTCTTGAACGCCGGGCGGTCGAA
>UMKA01024510.1_pt1 | contig 13377 bp, 14 predicted proteins | sample 1966211 | NCBI WGS metagenome assembly UMKA01 (sample SAMEA4836165, study PRJEB28245) | human gut metagenome | biome: gut microbiome; material: fecal sample | place: Denmark | collected 2008
TGAATTTTGACCGGGATGACAAGGGAGCTTTCGCTCCCTACGAAATCCCTATCCGAATACTTCGGATGGGGATTTCTACCCATCTGGCATCGGTGATAGATTGGCTATGATTTCATTTTTTAATAAACGGAATTAAATTCCGCTTGGCAAGCGGGCATGCATAGACTGAAAGTCTGTCGCATTTGTCACCCGTATCATGGAATCCATAGGATACGTATCTTTCAATAAGGACATCCATCGGGATTAAATATCCGTCATCGGTTTTTTCTGGACGAGGGATAGTATAAATGGTATCAATGCCATGAGAACGAAAATATTTCTTTGCGGAATTCATAAGAACTTTGCCGAAGCCGCAGTTTCTGTATTTGCGGTCAAAAATCATGAAAAGATTAATTGTTGGAAAGTCGTCACCGTGTTTGCCGTAGTGGCAGCTGTAGTCTAAGGCGCCGACGGTATTGCCGGTATTTTTTTCAATCAGTTCAAAGACGGTGCCGCGTTGGCGAAGAATTAAGTGGTATTTTTTAAGTAAAAGAAAGCTTATCATCGTAAAAACCCCTTTCGTGTTGATGATTATTGCGTGTGATAGAAAAATTTTCGGCTGGTGTGAGTCAAAACTTTCATCTTATTTTGAAAGATATGGATGGGGGAATTTTGATGCTCACACCGGCACGTTTGGATAAAGTAACAATTTATGGATTTCGGATTGCTGCCATTAATAAGATGAGGGATTTGGTAAGAAGAAATATTGTGACGATCAAGCAGGGAGTAAAGTTATACTGCAGGACGGAAAATGATCGCTACTTCAGTTCAATCCGTATTGAAGCGACAGACGCGTTTGATTATTTTGCTTATGGGATCACACCGGATGGTATGGAATACGGCATTTTGGAACTGTCTGTTCCGGACAGGTTTGGTTATCATAATTTATATGGAATGACAACGGACGAATGCCGTGATCAGCTGCAGGAAGCAGCGCTGTGTTTGGAAGAAGAATATGGCATTGTGTTGGATTTTACGGATGCAAAATACAAAAAAATGGAGATCAACAAGACAATTAGGCTGGATGGAGCATTTGATATGTATCATCGGCCGCTGGCGCTTATCATGTATCTGCTTCCCGGCACACTGAGGCTTGGCGGGGAGCATGATGTCTACAGAAAAGATGCAGATCATACCGGATTACAGGAAAGGCGGGTCAAAACCTATTACAAGTCTTCTGGAAAAAGGGGAATTACGATCAAGATCTATGATAAGAGCGAGCAGTTAAAAAATGTACATAATGTTAAGCTGGATGGCAGCTTTCTTCGGTTTGAAATTACTTTAAACTGTGCGGATAAGATCAAAAAGGCACTTGGGAGTAATCGAGTAAAGGATATTGATGATGCAGCCATTCAAAAGTACTTGGATGACTTTGTGATTCAGAATCTTGCCAGTCCTTATGAAGCTTTTAAAGTGAAGGAGAAGAAGCTGATCAGGAGGCTGCTTAAAAAAAAATACAAACCGGCAAGCCGGACGTGGGTGAGAAATACGCTGCTTGAGATCTGCAGTATGGAAATCGATAAAAAGCTGCCGGTGATATTGGATATTAAAAATCTGACAAAAATGTTGAACATTTTGCCGTTTCAGACGAGACAAAGTCGGTACAATGCAAAAAAGAACTTTGAATCTGCATGCAGAGAGCATGCGCCGGTTTTATGTCAAAATGATGATGAAAGATATGAAGAGCTGCTTCGTAAATTGCTTTAAGATGTGTATCATGACAACGAGTTTATCGCGTGCTTATTATATAGTATGATATAGAGGGAAAATGCCAGTAGAATCAATGGCCTAAATGGTTTTTAGGCGTAATAGATAATGGCATACCAGGCTGGCATTTCCGGGCTGGTATTGATGACAGTCTGGAGAGGTTGAAGGAGACAAAAACATGGATTTAATAGATACTTTGGAAGAGAAGATAAAGAGGATGGCTGATGATCTGCAGGCGGTCTGTGCTTCTTATGGGTTGGCCAATCAGGCTGCAGAAGAGCTGATCATTACGAATCTGTTTTTATATAAATTTTTAAATGATAGATGTATGACCAATTTGAACCGGATTACTGCAGATAAAGATGATCTGATTCTTAAGATGGATTGTGAGCAGATGGAGTGTTTTTGTAAAAGACATCCGGAAGAACTGTTTTTTGGATATGAGGATACGATTCAGTCCTTGTTGGAGCATTTGATGGAGGATGAATTTGCCGATCGTGTTCAGAGGGCCTTGGTTCATGTATCTGAGGCTGCTAAAAAGAAGGGATGGCAGATCGTATCTGCAGGCGGAAGCAAAGATATGCTTTTTGATGATATCGTAACTATCATTCCGAAAGATCAGAGAAATTCGTTTATGAGACAGGTGATTGAAACGATATCTGCAGAGATATTGGATTTTGATGAGATTAAGGCATCCGGTTATGCATTTGATGGTTACAGCAGCATTTTTGAACATCTGATTGGCAAATACAATGTGGCATCAGGGGTTTATGCGGAATATTACACACCTCATGCGGCGGCAAAGATGATCGGCCGGTGCCTGGCCGGAATGGGAACTATGTCAAAAGAAGTTGAGATTTATGACCCGGCGGCAGGAACAGGAACACTGCTTCTGCAGTTGGCCAATGAGCTGCAGAAAAAAGATGTGGATCCTATGGTTTATGCCCAGGACATTTCGGTGAAATCCTCGCGTATGCTGCGGATGAACATGATATTTAATGGCATGATGAGACATCTTAAGCGTGTAGTACAGGCAGATACATTATTAAATCCGGGATTTTATGAGAAAGAGGCGGATAGATCAGGGGACTTGAAACAGTTTGATTATATTGTGGCGAATCCGCCGTTTAAAATAGATTTTTCATCGGTTCGGGATCGGATATCCGAGCAATGGTCAGAGACTGAACGTTTCTTTGCAGGCATTCCGAAGGTCCCGGCGAAGAAAAAAAGCGGGATGGCTGCATATGTCATGTTTCTGCAGCATGTGTTATACAGTCTAAAACCGGATGGAAAAGCTGCAGTGGTCATACCGTCAGGTTTTTTGACAGCAAAAATGGGCATTGAGAAGCGGATTAGGGAGCATTTGATTGAGCAGAAGTTGCTTTCAGGTGCAATTTTGATGCCATCTTATCTGTTTTCAAATACAGGGATAAATGTTGCGGTTATCTTTATTGATAAATCACAGGAGAGTGACGATGTGGTATTGATAGATGCTTCTGGTATGGGAGAGATGATTAAAGTGAGTGGCCATAAAAGAAGGATTTTTTCAGATCAGGAAGAAGACGCAATTGTTGAGGCATTTACATTAAAAAAACAGGTAAAAGACTTCTCTGTGGTCGTGTCTTATCAGGAGATTTCTGAAAATGCATACATCTTTTCTGCAGGAAGGTACTTTGAATGGCACGATGAACTGGATAAGGTGGATTATGAAACTCTTTTGGATAAGATTGATGGGCACCAGAAGCGGTTAGAGGCATTGTTTTTAGAAGGACACCAGCTTGAGAATGATATCAAAAGGCTGTTTAAGGAGTTACAGGATGAGTAAATTACAGGATTTTTGTCTGCAGATCACGGATGGGGAGCACAGATCGTGTGAAGAAGATATAAATGGCAGATATTATATGCTGAACAATCAGAATATCACAGAGGCAGGTATTATGATAAAAGAAACGGACAGGCGTATTTCTGATCAGGATTTTTTGAAAATTCAGAAAAGACTGCAACTTGAATGCGGGGATGTCGTTATAGCGACATGTGGGACAATCGGAAAGCTACAGATTCTTGATTCTCAGCCGGATTTTATTTTTTCAAGAAGTGTGGGTATCGTCAAATGCGACAGAAAAAAGCTGCTTCCGGAGTTTTTGAGATATTATCTGATGCAGTCGGTGGTTCAAAAACGGCTCAAAATGCTTGTTTCAGGTATGCCTGGACATATATGTGTACAAGATCTGAAAAATTTTGAAGTTTCTATACCAGATATAGCTGTGCAGAAGCAGATTGCAGAAAAGCTGGATCCGGTTGAGAAAAAAATCCGGAATAATTTCCAGATTATCAAAGAGGTCCATGAAACAGCAGAGGATTTATGCAGATATTGGTCCAGTTTGGAGTTTAAAAATGGGACTGTGGGAGAACTTATTCAGCTGATGGATGGAAAAACGTGTGGATGCAGCGAAGTAGGGGCTTATCCGGTCTATGCTTCAGGCGGCATTATAAAATATGTGGATCGGTATATGTCAGCCGGCCCGGCTCTGATTATTCCAAGAAAGGGCAGCTTAAATCATATACAATATGCCTCTGGTCCCTTTTGGGCCTCCGATACTGTCTTTTATGCCAAGGAACTGGTGCCGAACGCAGCCACTTATCTGTATTATATACTGCAGAATTATGATTTATGGAAGAAAAATACCGGATCGGCAATTCCAAGTTTGACGAAAGAGGCTGTTTATTCAATAAAAGTGCCTATGCTGTCGAAGGATAACCTTTTTAAATTTGCTAGGGCAGCGAAGACACTGCTTAAGATAGAAATGCAGGCACAAAAGGAAAATCAGCAGTTGATGATTCTGAGAAAAGATTTGTTGGAAGTACTGATGAATGATATGGTCCGGAATTAAATTCCGCATGATAATATAGGGCGAAGAGCGTAAAAGATTGTCGAAGCATGATGATTTATGATATAATGCATGCGTTGTCTTCTCCAATCTGGCAACAGAGAGGAGGTGTGTCAATTGGATCTTGTAATTTCTTTTATTCTCTCCGTCGTGGCGGGTATTGTCAGTTACTTTATCTGCAAATGGCTGGACGGAGATCACTAAAGACAACCAGCCTGTTTTAGCATCCTTGTGATGCGGAAAACCCCAGAGGTGGCCGCCTCTGGGGTTTTCTTTGTGTGTCCAATTGGACCGTAATTTCTTTTCTATGGCCAGTATAGCATATGTTCTTTTTTTTTTCAATATACCGGAAACGTAAAAATAGTACAAAAAATATAGGTGCAGGGAAGAAATCATCAGGTGGTGTGTGATAAATCTGATTTAAAAATTTTTTTTGGGGGGGGAGGCAGTATTTACGCGGAATTAAATTCCAGTAAATGCTGTCAAATCATTTGATGGAAAGAGGAGGCGTGTCGTTTGGTGTTTTGGTGTACCATTCCCAGCAACTTCGCAGGTCTGCCCAACTCCCAGACCATTTGATACCGTTAAAAACGGACAAAGGGTCCGCTTTTAACAGTATCTTAAAAGGTGGATGGGAGACACCCTCTCAAACGGCCCCTCAAGGAGCCCTTCTAAGGAAACAACTCTTCCAAAAGAGTTGCATGGATTGCCGGCACGAAAAAAGCCCACATTTCGTGGGTCGTCAGGCGGTTAAAATCAGCGTATTTTTAAGCTATGGACAGATCCATGGGGCTTCTATCATCTTGCCAAGGCTTTATCCATGGCTGTGGTGCTGCCGGGACGGTATTTTTGCGGATCAGATTTGCGGCATCAAAAATTGTCTCTTTTTCTTGGGGCTGTGATCATCGCAGCAAAATGGTTTCAGATTGGATGCTTTGATTCAGAGTTTGCTGAAAATGAATGTTTCATTGACGACCAGAATGGCGGTATTCCTTTTTGAAAATCCGTTTTTGCTTTTTCGGAATTATGGGGCGGCAAAAGGATTCTGCAAGGGTACGACTTTTAAGAAAAGTCTATCAAGCGCTGTGGGCGCCCTTGCAGAATCCCGTTGCCTAACCCCATTGGTCAATTCCGAAGCAAAAAACTTAAATTTTCAAAAAAGGAGTAACGCCATGTTAGTAAATGTCAATGAAACACTCATCTCATCAGAAGAAATCCGTATCAAAGCAACAAATCTTGAAACCATTTTACTCGCAGATGATCTTTACAGCCAGATAGATGCTGAAGAAGAAGAGGTCGTTTTTTTGTTTGATGCCGAAAATCTGGGCCACAAAAAATACCTGTTCAAAATCTGTCAGTCACAGAGAGCAGCCAAGAATAAGAAAAGCCTTGGCGAGATGATTGAAGCCCTTCCAGGCTGCATTGTCTCAATATCTGAAGGATTTATTGAACGCTGATTTTAATCACTTGCCTTCTAAGGCCCCCGAAAGGGGGCTTTTTTCGTGCCGACATTAACTGCGCCTCTGGCGCATATGGAAGTCGCTTTGCTCCAATTTACAATAAAAATAATAAGGAAAATAATGATAATAAATGAAATGGGAAAAATGGATTTTTAAGCCCTGTGGGACAGATAATCATGGACCTTCGGCATAATTGGTGTTATTGCCTACACTACACCAGAAACAGGGTCCATGCAAGGGCGGGGCAAGTCCAAATGGACCCTTGCATGAACCCTGTTTCCGGCGTGGACGTTTGGCATAACACCAAAAAATTATGCCGGAGGTCCATATGCAGATTATCAGAAGCCCAACAGGGCGAAATAAAAAGTAAATAGTAAAAGTGAAAATAAAAAACAGGAGGAATGAAAGATGAAGAATATGGATGTTTTAAGTGTATTGGAAGAAAGAGGTTATAGTGCTGAGATTACCGAGAAGGTGAGCAATGGAGTGGAAATGGAAGGCATCATCATAAGCGATGGAAAAATGGGCAATGAAGGCATCTATCCTGTTATCTATACCAGTGATTTAATAGCAGAAGCAGAAATGTATGGAAAATCAGCAGAATATGTTGCAGATAAGGTTATTAAAATTCTAAAAGAAAATCAGCGTCCGGATTTTAATATTGATTTACTGCAGAATAAGCGTTGGCTGCTGGCACATATGTATATTGGTATTCAGAAAGAATCTGAAGAAGATATGGTTAGGGAGAATTGTGAAAAGATGCTCGGTCTTGAAAAGTATCTGTACATTAAAGATGTCATTGGAGATGATGTATACACATTAAAGATTACTGACTGGCTGCTGATCCGGTCGGGTATAGAGTATAAGGAGGCATGGAAAGCGGCAGAGAGAAATACGTTTAGGGAAACAAGGATTATCAGTATGGGGCATGTGATGGCTGAATTACTGCATATGGAATACAGTCCGGATATGGAATGCGGATTAAAGATGTACGTGGTAAGTAATGAGATGAGAAGCAAAGGAGCGAGTGCCATTCTTGATGAAGAGGCATTGTTCCGTTTTACCAGAACCATTGGAGTAAAAAGGGTCATAGTAATACCTTCTTCTATACATGAAATGTTGATAGTTCCTGTTGATGAAGGTATTGGCGTTGATGATATCACGCCGATTGTGAAGGAGGTCAATGAAACGATGGTCATTCCGGAAGAAAGACTGACTGATAGGGCTTACGTTTTAGAGGTGTAAATAAAAAGCTGTTCTAGCGGCTATACGGGATTTTAAAGGAGAGAAAGATGGAATTTGTACATGTGGAATTAAAAAGGGATACATGGGTTTATCCGGAAATGAAAGTTGAGACTGCATCAGATGCGGTGAAGGCAGTAAAGGAGTTGCTGCAGGATATGGACAGGGAAATCGTGGTATGTATTAACATGGCAGCGTCTGGACGGGTGATCAATGCGTCTGTGTGCTCAGTTGGTACGAGCAATATGGCATTAATATCACCTGCAGGGATTTTGAAAACAGGCATATTAAGCGGGGCAAATTGCTTGCTGATGATTCATAATCATCCGTCGGGCAACTGTCATCCGAGCCAGGATGATTTTAATACAGCAAAAAGAATCGCTACGGCGGGTGCATTGATGGATTTAAAGCTGCTGGATTTCATTGTGATTGGTGCGGATGATGTCTATTCGATGCGGAAAGATGATGCACAGTGGCTGGAGCCTGATTATCAATGGTTGTCTGCAGCAAAGATATCTGAAAGGAAGGAAAATAGATGAAGAACAGAGAAATCATTGCAAATGCTGCAGTAAAGGCAAGGATGATGTCTGCAGCTGAGGCAAGAAGGATGATTGAGAATGGCAGAGATATTCCTTTACACACACTGCAGGGATGGAATCTAAGGGGTAATTATCGGGTAAAGGACGGCGAAGAACCGATAGAGGTCAAGCTCTGGAAGAAAAAAGAAAATGGTGGCTTTTATCTTGCAAAGGCGTATTTGTACAGGGAAGATCAGATGGAATTAGAAAACTAAAACATTATTCCACGGACCGGTTGACATGTTGAACCGCAGCGCATGGTTTAGGACAGATTAAGCGCCTTGTTGAGGATATGGCCAGGAAACAATGGCCAGAACAAGCTGTCCGGATATTCATACCATGCGCCTAACCTCATATCAACCGGCTTTCGCGGCATAAACGGATTGGAAGGGAGAAAAATCAGATGGATGTCTATCAGATGGTAACAGAAAGAATCATAGAACAATTGGAAAAGGGCTATATACCATGGAAGAAGCCATGGGCCAACTGTCTTGACGGCACATTTAACCGTATCAGCAGAAAGCCGTATTCTTTGCTTAATCAGATGCTTTTAAGGCACGAGGGAGAATATGCGACGTTTAAGCAATGGCATCAGATTGGTGGCCGGGTGAAAAAGGGAGAAAAAGCGGAGATGATTGTATTTTGGAAGCTGCAGGATGTAGAAGAAAAGTCAGATGGAGATGAAAGGAAAGTAAAGAAGGTACCGATATTGCGGTATTACAATGTTTTTCACATTAGTCAGGTGGAGAATGTGCTGCCGCTTGAAAAAACGGAAGATTTTGATACAAAGCCTATCGAAAAGGCAGAAGAAGTGTTGAATAATTACATAGAAAGAGAAAAAATCACCCTGTTTGTCGGAGCGTCAGACAGGGCTTTTTATCGTCCTGCAGATGACAGCATTACGCTGCCGGGGATTACGCAGTTTGAGTCTGCAGAAGAATTTTACAGTACAGCTTTTCACGAATGCGGGCATTCGACGCTGAAAGCATATAGATGTGACAGAGAAGCAGATAATGCAAAGGCTTATTTTGGCAATGAGGATTATTCAAAGGAAGAGTTGGTGGCAGAGATAACAAGTGCATCTATTTTGCACAGCCTTGGAATTGAGACGTCTGATACGTTCATCAATTCGGCGGCCTATATCCAGAGCTGGTTGAAGGTGCTTAAAAATGATAAGCGGTTTATTGTATCTGCCTCAGGAAAGGCAGAGAAGTCAGTTAAGTATATTTTAGATATAGAACAGGATCAAATGATCTGTAAATAGGACAGATGAGTACTGTAAAATAAAGTATATAGGTTAATGTCAGAACTCAAGCGGAATTGAATTCCCTTTTGTTACATAATGTCTTATGTTTGAATATGACTGAGTAATGGTCAGGCAACGGTGGTTTGCTTGACCATTTTTTATGGAATATTTTATTACAGAACTGCAGAAAAAAATCCATTTTATAAGAAAGCAATCAGGTTGTCATTCAATTTTCGCAAAAAATTTGATACTTACTGAATGAGTTATAATAGCACAAACAAGAAAGGGAGTGGTATGTAATGTGATGATTCAGCAGTTCAGAAAGAAATCAGAGTAAAAAATCATTTTAGAAAGAGGATCAATAATGAAGAAAGATTTAAGACTTACAGCAGATTGTGCAAAGAATAAAGGAAAGGTGATTGAAATGAAAAATTTGAACAAGACTAACACTGAAGAATTGAGAAAAGCTTATGGAGAAATTCACGATACGATTAATACAAATGAATATCGTGAATTTAAAAGTAAAGACGAAGCGGAATTATGGGGCAAAGAGAACTTTGATGAATGGGCAAGTAATCATAAGAAAATGTTTCAATTGACTTTGAAATATGGTAATCCGTTGCTTCATTTGGCGGATCCGGCAGATATGTATTTTGGTGACAAGCATGCAGATATAAATAAAGTTCTTAGAAAAGAAACGGCATATGATTCTGTACCTAGAGACATTGTATCTTATACCGGAAATCTAATGATGACGATTCTTTCAGCACCCGTTATAGGAGAAAAGGTTGTGTTATATAAGCAGGTCCCTAAAAAGATGGTGAAGAAATTGGTGGAATATAACAAAAAAGGGGTTCCGTATTTGGAAAAAGGATTTTTAAGTACGAGCATGGTGAAAGAATGTTGTGTAAATCATTGTGATAGTAGCAAATATATGCTTAAAATCTATGTGGACGATTATGCACCGATCCATGCGATATTTGCAAATGCCATCAGGGTAAGCAGTGAAGAAGAACTTCTTCTGCCTCCAAAAATGTATATGAGAATGGTGAAATATCCATATGTAGATGAAGTAACGGGAAAGATCGTATATGAGGTTCGTTTGATCAATATGGTATGGTAAACAGTGTGTGAATACGAACGCTGTTATTGCGGCAAAGGCAAGTTTTGATTAATTATGGAATAAAATACCCTGTCGGTTTATACCGGCAGGGCTGATTTGCTGCTTTATTTGTAGAGATCATCTAGGGGTATCAAATGAACGTCACCACGTGACTGTGCTTGAAGGAGTCCATCTGTAAATCCGCCTTTTGAGAAGATATAATAGTGATAGTTGCTGCCTTTTCCAAATACTGCAGCATAATCTTTAATTAATTCAAGTTCATCTACGCCAATTTTCTCATTTCTGTACTTGCATGAACCGATAATATAATCTTTACCTTCGACTGGTGTTCCAACAATATCAATTTGTATCTGCTTTTTTTTCTTTGGATCAGTGCCCCACCATTGTCCGATTTCACTGAGTTCGATTGGAAGATTGTTAGAATAATAAAGCAGGTAGTCCTGACACATCTTTTCAAATATCAATCCCATGTAATCTGGAAAATACTGTTTGACTGCATGTGGATAGGTTTTTGTGATTCTTCCCGAATCAATAGCACTCATATTAACCGGTACAAACCGGTACCAGAACCGGAAGAAGTTATCTGCCAACATGTAGATGGTCTTTTTACCCGGCTTTTCTGTTATCGGTGTTTCTTTTTTGACAATACCAAGATTGATCAAAGTTTTCAGATATTTTGCGACCACTGAATTTTCTTCGCCGACCTTCATTTTGATATCGTTCATTCTGGAAGCGCCCTCTGCAATGGCTTTGATGATTGCATTATAGACTGCAGGCTCTCTCAGCTCCTGTTTCAAAAGGTTTCCTGGCTCTTCATACAGATAACTGGAACGGTCAAAGAAATTATCAAGCAAGGCTTCATCTATACTATCTTTTACGTCCAGCTTATTGATATAGTGAGGAACGCCTCCTGTGATGCCATAAATCAGAGAATTATCTTCTGCAGATAAATTTGGATGGAAAACGGCGGTTTCCTTATAGTTTAACGGTTCAATTTTAAACTGACCAGTCCTTCTGCCATACAATGGACTTTCTTTGCCAAGCACCTGGTTTTCCATAAAGCTCATGGAGGAACCGCAAAGTATCAAATACATCTTAGATTCGGTCCATTTATGGTCGATGATATGCTGCAGCATTGCTGATATAGCTGGTTTAGCTTTTGCAAGGTATGGATACTCATCAATGACAAAGACAATTCGTTTTTCCTTTGAAAGAGCGGTCAATTCATTTAAGGCAGCATCATAGGAATTAAATTCCGGGGCTGATTCCATGTTTGGACGCTCAAAATTCATGATGGATTTTGAGAGAGATTCCAAATTTTCTTTTCCTGTTGTGTTCAAAGCAGAAAAGAAAATAGTCGGCTTGTCCTTACAGAATTCATTAATGAGGGCTGTTTTTCCAACACGTCTTCTACCATAGATGACAATACACTCGAATTGATCACCGGCGTATCTTTTATTCAGTTTTCTGAGCTCTTCCTCACGGCAATAAAACGGACTCATCTGCTCACCTCCAATAATTATACTCACAAGAAAGTAACTCATGAGTTACTTTCTTGTGAGTATAATAAATCATATGATACGTAAAGTCAAGAAAAATGAGTCGAAGCATTGTAAGCTGTTTGTTTTATATTAATTGATTTGCAGCATGCTTTCACGGTCTTCCATGCCTCTAAGGTACATTTCCTTGGCAATGATGTTGATTTGCAGATTAATAATATCTATAATCTCATCATGAAGCTTCATCTGTTCATCGCTGACCAGGTCTTCATATTTTTCCTGTAACGTGCTGCGTATCTTATTCAATTCTCGGTATTTCTTGTGTTCGCGTACGATTTCATAAACCGGATCTTCATAAAGTTTGTCATAGAGTTTTCCCATGAATTTTTTGTTCATTCCTATCTCCTTCAATCAAGTGTTTTGTTCCATTATACAATATTGTGAATATACCCACAATATGGATTTATGTGTCTTTTTTCTATAATAATCCTATATATATGCAGGAAGTAGGGGAAGATATGATCGATTACAGTCCGATGTGGGCAACAATGAAAGAGAAAAATATCACACAGTATCAGTTGCTGAAGGCTGGAATCGATAATAAGACGCTGGATTCAATTAAGAAAGGCGGCAACATCACGCTTCTTACACTTGAAAAGATTTGTGCTATTCTTGCTTGTACGCCGAATGATGTCATCAGATTTTTTTAATTCGTATAAAAGTTTAAAAATCCCAGGGGTAATTATCTCTGGGATTTTTTATGAATTAGTCAAAATCATAATATTATGAAATTTATTTTTGGTTGATCATTGAGTTGAATAGGTTAGTATACATTAGTCTCAATATATTGGTTAAATCATGTAAATGCTCAGAAAATTTGATATAATGTATATAATAAAATGTTGGGATTCATGAGGAGGAGAATTAATGAGTTTGTTATATATTCCGGGACTTAACGTGAAAGAGCTTACTGATCAAATACATAAAGAATACAATATTTCAATGACAAAGATAGGTAGTGAATGTTTCTTTGGATACCATAATTTGAAAAAGACTAGAAATTCTAATGATCAGAGAAAAATTAAACCTGAAGAGTGTAGAAAGCTATTTGTATTTTTGGAAAAGCTTGCTAAAGAAAAAGAGGGAACGACATTTGATAAATTGATGAAATCATGGTTTCCGGAGTTAGAAATATACACTTCGACAGAGGATCTTCGAGAGGTGATAAGAATGAATTTGATGGAAGAGGTATCGCCAGAAGAAGAAGCTCGTATTGATCGTTATACTTTACTTCAGGTAGCGTTGAACAGTGAATTGAAAGTCAGATCTATAAAGATGGCATATCATGCGGGATGGGCATGGTTTTCAGAAAGTGCGCGGATAAATTTGATAGAAGAGGCTGCAACAAGAAATATTCCAATTCAAATTATTGTAAATCCAGAAGAGGTTATAAAAGATATTTCGATATCAATGAGTGATCCTGCGAAAGCACTTCGATATAAAGGGTTTGATGAAAATATTGAAGAATGGCACAAATACGAAAAAGCGTATGATAGTATAAGCCTGAGAATCTCAGAGTATCCTATTTTTAGAAA
>UMKA01025231.1_pt1 | contig 13354 bp, 14 predicted proteins | sample 1966211 | NCBI WGS metagenome assembly UMKA01 (sample SAMEA4836165, study PRJEB28245) | human gut metagenome | biome: gut microbiome; material: fecal sample | place: Denmark | collected 2008
TATGCTGAAAACGCATAAAGACATGAAAGCTGTATTTTTCGAAATCAAAGATACTTTTCTTAAAGAGTGCTTCGAGAGGGGGGATAAAATTATTTCATATGATGGAGCTGGTATAGACAAAAACGCTCTTTTCAGATGGAATCTTATAAAAGAGATTCGGCAGGCTGAGAACAAAGAAGCGGAGATGAAAAAGATTGCAGATTTTCTGTTCAGGGAGTTATTAGACGGAGCGGCACAAAATAGAGCCTGGGTTGAAACGGCGAGAAACTTATTTGTAGCTGTTATGAGAACGATGGTATATGGATGTCAAAAAAATACGTCTAATTATAGTTTAATCAATTCACTGAGAACAAAGTCAATTGGAGAAACTCTAAAATTCATCTCGGCTCACCCTCGAAATCAGTCTATCCTAAAGGAATTTAATTATGATGGCAAAAAAAAACCGGAAGACTATGTTCCATCTCGTCGTGCAGAAGATGTGTTCTTTTTCCTTTCAAAAATATTGGAGAAATTTGGTGGAGCGTTTGAAGCATCAGACGGTGATGACACCATGCATGATTTTTTACATAATCCAAAACAAAAGATGTTTATACTATACGATTTGAAAACATCTGAAAGCTCACGTGATTTTATCCTTTATTTCTTGAAGAAAATAAAGGATGAGAAGATGAGTAATACAAGTAATTTAAAGCATATCCCGCTTTTGCTTTGCCTGGACGAAGTAGATAAGCTTAGTGAAGGATCATTAACAGCGGATTTTGGGTTGTTTCAGATTGTAGAGTTAGGCAGGGAATATAATATAGTCGTTTTATTGGCAACGCAAAGCATTGAAAATCTTTATGCTTTATCGGAAAAATATAACACTCACAGGGCAGACGGTAGCTTGGCTGGCTTCCAAGTATTGTTATCTTTCAGAACAGGAGATCGAAAGACCTTAGAAACTTTACAGGTGTTGTATGGATCTGAGTACAAAGAACATATCATTTTGCCTGTTTCGAGATATGATAAGCCACATATTCAGAGCGAATACAGACCAATTGTTAGCGAATTAGAGTTCACCTCATTAAAAACAGGAGAGGCCTATATTAAGTTCAAACATTATAGACCAAAAAAAGTTCGGTTTTTGTTAGATAGAAAGGGCGTTGTATAAAAGTGAATTATTTACAGTATATCAAATCGGTTGATAAAGATGAGCTCCATTCCAGGTTTATCGTAAGTGGAGTGGATACACGCGTTAGAAATGTCGTTGGTAATGACATTATGAAGTCTTGTTATAATCGAAATAAGACCCTGTTTGTTATTGATAATACAACGAGAAGTGACAATATTTCTTATGGAAATATAGGAGGGTATGGATCAGTTGTTAATTTATTAGATGGAAAAATCTGTTTGTGTAGAGATTTGTTTAAGATAGATTCGTTAATTGAAATGAGTCATTTTAGGATGCTGCTATCTGACATGGGGTTCCAATATACTGAAGTCAACAGAATTCTAGCATATATCAATTGGGTAAAAGAACTTGAACGCCAGTTTGGTAATGAAAATCCGTTAACTTTTGAAAGACTTGAAGAGTATGGAAGTCCTATTTTGGCTGATTTAAAATTGCGTAAGCTTTTGGACGAAGGAAGAGTATCAGAATATGATTATCAATATTTGCTTGGGAGATTTTCAGAAGTAAGTGCTGCCGCTGCTGATTTTGAAACTTTTTTTAGTATGATACAACCATTTTCTTATGGAGATTGCGTATCATCAAAGCCTATGGTTATTTATTTTCCGATAAAAGGCATTGATTATTCAATGATAAAGATTGTAAGTGCTCTTTTAACTTCAGCAATGATAGATCATGTAGATTCAAGTGCTTTGATAATTGTTGCTGATAACGTTGACAGTGAAAAGGATATTATTTTTTCCATCCTACATAGATTACCGGTTCATATGGAAATTCATTTGATGACAGATAATGTGTTCGCTTTTGACAATGAATCACAAGAAGGAACAGTATTGAGTTTCTTTGATATCAAAATTTTCACAAGGCATTCCAATATGTTTGCCTGCAAAAAAATTCAAGAGTATTGTGGTGAATTCGAAAGCTCAAAAAAAACTTATACCACGACGGTTGATAAAAGGCTTAAAAATTCTGCGTGGGATATTCTGTTTCGAACCAATCGCACTGAAACGGAAATTCAAAATCTGCCATTAAAAGAATATTATTTTAGGAAAGAGAGAATTCATTCTTTGCCAGAAGGATGCGGTATTTTAGAGGTAAATGGTAAAAAATTATTGATGCCATTTTGAATATGTAATAAGAAGGAGGGAGTTGTATGGTGCGACTAATGGGAATGCTAAAAGTGTCTGTCGTTATAACGGTTGATGCACTGATTTTGTTTTATCTAATAAGAGATGTCCGAATTTCAGCAGGCATTACAGGATGCATTGTGATGTATGTACTCCTTGGGGGATATATTGAGGTGTTTAAAGAGGGCGCAGTTCGGATGGAGCAGCTACCTTCATATGAAAAAAATAAATTGGAAATTGTAAAAAACCAGCTGATGGAAAGTGTACAGGAAATCAGTGGATTGAATATTTCTTCTTTTAGGTTTTATCTTACTCCAAGTGAAGATATGAATGCTGCAGCTTATGGAGCAAATTGTGTGAGCGTGACACGAGCAGCACTTGAAAACACCGATCCAATTACATTGGAAGCGGTTGTGGCACATGAGGTATCCCATATAATCTCTTATGATGCTGAATTCAATAGAGCTGTATTTGCGACAATTACAATGACTCTTGGAATTATAAGCATGGCATCTTTTGTGACAATGATTATCGTGTTCTTAATTTTCTTTGTGTTTGGTTGCTTTTTTAGATCGTATTTTGGAATTATGGCTTATAGGGGGATTCAAAGCTGTTTTAAAGGAGTGTTTTGCGTAATTCAAAGAATAATAGTCGTCGGGTATTTTATAATAATTGGAGCAATTAGCAGACATAATGAATACAGGGCAGATTATTATAGTTGTCGGCTTGGATATGGATTGCAATTGGCTAACTTTTTAGAATTAGCAGCTCCGGAATCAAGTCGAAAATTCAGTCTAACAGAAGTTTTATATAGATCTCATCCCCCAACGCCGAAGAGACTGGCTAAAATAGAAAAATATATTAATAACAGTATGGATATTATTTAATAAGGAGGTTGAAAAACCTTGAATTTTCAATAAAAAACACTTGATTATATGAGGAGGATAAGTATGGAAGTTTTGAAGAGAAGCTATGCCGGAATCCAAAGTTTTTCGTTGGATGCAATGCTGCTGGATTTGAGAATTGTATTTTAAGAAGGGGAAATTACTTCTGAATCAATCAATTCTATTGTAAAACAATTGCTGTTCCTGGAAAGTGTTGACAATCAGATGCCTATTAAATTAATTATTAATTCACCTGGAGGTTCGGTGAGCGCGGGACTTCTGTTATATGATCAACTCAAGGGAATGTGTACAACGGTAGATATTTTTTGTACAGAGATGGCGGCGTCAATGGCGGCGATAATTCTTGCAAGCGGAAAACGTGAACACCGGTTTGCTCTAAAGCATAGTCGGATAATGATTCATGAACCATTGATTAGTGCTTCAAATGGATTGTCAGGGAGTACGTCAAATATCGTAAAATCCGTGGAAGGTCTTATTAAGACAAAAAATATTATGTTAGAGCTTCTTGCAACAGATACAGGACATAGTGTCAAGGAAATGGAAGAGGCAATTTCGTACGATAATGTTATGACCGCAGAAGAGGCTTTAAAATTTGGCATTGTTGATGGAATCGTTGATCGCATTTAAAAAACAGGGGAGAAGAGTTATATGAAGAGAGATCCAATTGTTCTTGGAAAAAATTATGTCTTAAATGGGGAGGATATTGAAAAAAGTTTACCAAATTCTAACGTGCTGGTGGTTGGGTCTAGTGGAACAGGAAAGAGTCAATCGGTTCTATTTCCAACTATAGCACGTAGTCAATATTCGAATTCTATTTTGAGTTATGCAAAAGAGTACGATGCGTATCGAATGGGAAAGTTTCTTCGAACTAAAGGGTATAAAGTACATATTTTGAATATTACTCGTCCGGAAAAGAGTACAATCAGTTTTGATCCACTTATGAGTATCCAATCTTATCAGGACATCGATTCATTAGCAACATCAATTGTTGAAAATGCTATTAAAGAAACAGTAGATGATTATTGGTCAGCAAAAGCTAAACCTATGTTAGCCAGTCTTATTGCGGCTGCTTTCATGGTTTCCAAAAGAGATAATGGACCATGTATGAGGGATGTTTTTAAGTTTTTCGATAAAATGGTGCCTCAGGAAAGGAGTGAATCTGTAACAACGGATATGGATGATTTATACAAAAAAATTGAAAAGGCTGATTCAGATTGTTACGCGGTTCGAGAATATAAGGCGTGGAGTAGTTTGCCATATCGTACTGCAGCATGTGTGCGAGATACTTTATCAGCAGCTTTAAGTACTGTATTTCCGGAGGAAATTCGTAAAGTTATGCAAGAAAAACCACAGTTTAATATCGAAAAATTTATTCATAATAAAGAAGCATTGTTCGTTATCACGTGTGCTACAGAAACCTCACAACAATATTATGCAAATCTATTTTATCGTGATACAGAGCGCCAGCTTCTTAGATATGCTGCGGAGTGCCCACATGGAAAATTGCCCAGAGAAATTAGGTATATATTTGATGATTTTGCATGTACTTCCCCGATTCAGGGATGGGCATACGATATGTCAATTTTTAGATCTGCATCGATCTCAGCCATTATGCTGCTTCAATCAGAAACTCAGCTTGAAATGATTTATAAATCAGAAGCTCCTATTATTCGACAAAATTCATCACTGTATTGTTATTTTGCAGGAGGATTCGATGACAAGTCGTGTGAGATTGTTGCTAAACGAATGGGGATTCAATACCAAGAAGTTCTGTTTGCGCCATTAGGAAACGTATATATTATGCAATCTGGTCGTGCTCCGGTTTGTATTGAGCGTTATGATACACCTAATAGTGAGGAATTCAAGCAATATAACAATGTAAATAATCGTAATAGGAAACATTCAAAATGTAAAGAAAGAGAGGACGAAAATGAAAGTATCTAAACATCAAAAATTTGTTGAAGAACTTCGCAGACCTATGAAAATTTATTATCAGGAATTGGATAAAGAAAAATTATTGCATCAACGAGAGTTGGAAATTCAGTATATGCAGCTTTTTGGAGAAAATGCAGGTAATAACGAGGAGGCATCTTAATATGTATATTGATTTACATACACACACATTATTATCAGATGGAAATTATTCGGCAGAAAAATTGATACAAATGGCATTAGATAACAATATCTCACACTTGGCAATGACAGATCATAATAAAATTCACACAGCTATTGAAAAATTAAGAGTACGGTATCCGGACATCGAGCTTATTTCTGCCAGTGAGATTAGTGCAGAGTATAGAACATCAAGAGGAGAACGGAGGGAAGTACATATTGTAGGATTATTCTTAGAGCAAACAGAATACTTAAAAAGTTTTTTGCGAGAAAACTGTGATGATGGTAAATCCAGAGTCACAAAAATTCTGAAAAAATTGAAGCAACAGGGAGTGGATATTGGATGTGAGTCTTGGGAAGAGCTACATGATTGCTATTTTCCAGAAAGGAAACATATAGGAAGACCACAAATTGCATCAGTCATCGTCAAAAAAGGGTATGCAGATTCAGTTGATGGAGCAATGGATACTTATATTGGCGATTATGGCGAGAGGCGTGCGTTTGTTCAGAGTGACCATAAATTCGCTGATATGCAAAGTGTTGTGGAAATGATTCATTGTGCATCGGGATGTGCTGTACTTGCTCATCCATTGTCGTATAAGCTTTCAGATGATGAAATCATTGAACTAATTAAGTATTTCAAAAATAGAGGTGGAGATGCTATAGAAGTTTACTATAGACACTATTCAAACGAAGATTCAAAAAAATTGCAGATGCTGGCAGACCAGTATGGATTTTTGGCATCATGTGGCTCAGATTTCCATGGCAAGCGGAGTGGAGATAGATTAAATCACAATTTCCCGGCGCAGTATTTAGAGGCTCTTCGTAGAAAACATATGGAATATAAGAAATCATAGCAATTGTTTGATAAAGGGAGGGTAGAAAGGTGGATTCAAGAATGATTGAGAGAATCAAAAATCATATTAAACACCATAAGATAGCAATCACCGTTTTCGTATGTGTATTGGTGGCAATATTGTCTTTAGATGCGTGGCAGCAAGAACGATTTGGAGAAGTAGATAAGGCTTATTATCTAATGAGTCAAGGAAAATATGATGAAGCGGTTCTGCTTTTTGAAGATTATCTTTCTGTTGAGTCTTCTGTGTACTGGGCAGGTATTGAACGTGTCAATGGAAAATATGCTGCTTATTGTACACGTGAGAATGTTGAAGAGGCATTAAAACAGTGTCGGGACAAAATGGTAATACAAGATAAAAATTAGTAAAAATTTGACTTTTTCTGTCACAAAATATCGCCTACAAAGGTATATATCTTGGAGGTATATGCTTGTATGGAAAATAATTCAGATGAAATGAGTAGATTGATACACGAATTCTGTTTATCATGTCAGGAGCAAGAAACTGATCAGGTAGATCGATCAGCGCAGCGTAAAAGAATCATGCATCAAATGTTTAGAGAGATTGAAAAGGAAGATCCATCTGTGGCGGTGGATATTGATGGAGTCCCTTACAGCGCTGCAGATTAGTATTAAATCTAACCATATTTCAAAAAGTATCAAAAGGCATCAAAAAGAATAGATTTTTGATGCCTTTTGTGCTATACTAATAGTATTAAAAATAATGAACGTCAAAAAAAATATAAAAAGAGGTGGGTTAGATGATATATGGTTACTGCAGAATTTCTCGAAAGACACAGAACATTGAGCGACAAATCAGAAATATTCAGGAAAGTTATCCGTCGGCACTGATTATACAGGAGGCCTATACAGGAACAAAGGTAGTTGGAAGAAAAGAGTTTGAAAAATTGGTACAGAAGGTTAAGCCAGGAGATACGATTGTTTTCGACTCGGTCAGTCGTATGAGCAGAAACGCTGCGGAGGGATTTGAACTGTATAAAAAATGGTATGATGAAGGAATTGAACTGGTGTATTTGAAGGAGCCAAGCATTAACACTGCGATTACAAGAAAAATGCTGCAGAATCGAATTGACATCAGTATACATACTGGTAAGGATTCTACAGATAAGTTTTTCACTTCTATTGTAGAAGCGATGAATCAGCTGCAGATGGATAATGTCTATGAAAGAATTAAAGAAGCTTTCAATCAATCACAGAAAGAAGTGGATGACCTTCATAAGAGAACCAGTGAGGGTATTCAAACAGCTAGAAATGCCGGAAAACAGATTGGTCAGTTAAAAGGAGCAAAGCTTCATGTGAAGAAAAAAGCGCCAATTAAAGAGCAGATTAAGAGAAAGTCAAAAAGTTTTGAGGGTACTTATACGGATACCGATTTAATCAGGGTACTTGGTATTGCGAGAAACACGTATTACAAGTATAAACGCGAAATCCGATTGGAATATGGCGGTGTATCTATAATAGAGGAATAGAGCCGTTTATCTTTCGGCATTGAATGTGTATTGTTGAAAAAAGATGGACTATTGGTGATGAAAGTATGCCGGATTGGTTAAAACGGTATGTTGCATAAAAAATAAAAGCAGAAGGAGCGTTTTTCTCTTTCTGCTTTTATTTAATACTAATTTTATGTAATACGCATGTATTACAATGTAGTGTATTACACAAAATATTTATAACCATTTACAATATCTTTGTAATAGTATATAATGTATTATATAGAAATACGTTGTAGTGTATTACAAAGAAAGGACGGTATTATAATATGGCGGATGACAAGGCATTAAAACCAAGATCGTACCGAATTAATGATGAGACAGCGGAAAAAATCAAGGAAATTGCAGCCAGTATTGGGGGAAATCAGCAGGAGACATTGGCAAAATTGATTGAGGCATATGAGTTCCAATCTGGTAAAGCTGTTTTAACAGAAAAAAAGTCGGACATTGAACAATTTGAGAAGTATGTGAATGCAATTATCAGAATGTACATGGGAAGTCTTGAAGACAATCAAAATATTACGGAAACCGTACGAACGGAATTTGATGCTTTGTTACAGTCAAAAGATGCTGTGATTCAAGACCTTCAGAGTCGCTTGGTATCTGCAAATCAATCTAAAGAAGAAGCTGTAAGTAAAGCTAAGGTATATGAGGACGAAAACAAGGCTTTATCCGGTAATATCGAAAAGCTGCAGAAAGAATATACGCAGAAAACAAATGATCTGCAGTCTATGTTGTTGGACAAAGAAAGTCTGAATAAAGCGCTAACGGATTCGTGCAATGAATTAAAATTAAAGTTGGATCAGATGAAACAAGAACATGATGAGAATATTGCTCTTAAAGAAAGAATCGCTGAGTTGATTCAGGAAAGGGATAAGGCGCTTAAACAGGTTGAATATGGCGAAGAGGCCATAAGTTCATTAAGGGAAAAACTGCAGATAGAGCATGAAAAGGCCATCCTTGAGTTGGAAAGAAAATATCATGAAGAGAAGCAGGCTGAGGTTGACAAATATCAGAAGAAGTATTTTGAATTACTTGAGAAGATGAATGCACCAAAGGAAGAATAGAAAAATTTGTGAGTAAAATTGAAATAGGGTACATGGATTTCTTGAATTCATAATTTAGTAAAGAAATCACATGTATCCTATTTTTCAGTTATTATAAAGAGCGTTTTGTATGGCACTGTATTGCTTTGAAATTTATGGCGGTTTATCTGATAATCGATTTCTATTCTTGGATAGTTGTTACAATGCCGTCTTCAAAATATATATATTTAGTTTTGGAAGAAGAACGGAATACCCATTGTTCACGAACACCATATTTGGTTGTGGTTTTATTTATATCAGATGGTTCGCCCCAAGTTGAGTTTTTTACCTCATCGGCAATCATTCCAATTTCAGGAGATCGTTTTGCTTCTTCTGTGATGGCCGTTTGAATATCGGAATCACTATTTTGGGGATTGGATTTATCAAATTCCTCTTGGTTTTCTGTATTCCATGCTATACCGGCACCATTTCTTAGCAATCTGAAAGAATACTCAGTTTTGCCTTGATAATTGGTTATACCATCTGAAACAGGGAATGGTTCGCCAAATAATTTTTCCAATTCATTACTTATATTGGTATAATCCTCACCTTGAATATACTCACCATCATCTAGTCTAAGTGTAACATTTGTAATTGTTGCATCATCCCACCCTAATTGTATAGAAACTGTTCCAGTATTTCCATATAATGAACTTTTTCCTACATCTTGCATATATGAATCAAAATCCCACTGTTTAGTGTCAATATCTAGTTCTGAGACGTCTTTTCCAATGTATTTTGTACATTCGACAAAACTATTAGGTAAATCCGGAATAATAATTTGGCCCTTGGCACTATTGACAAAGGTAGATGATGTAGCAGTTTCAGCTTTGTTTTCTGGATTGACTGTATCGGATGTAGATTCTACGAGTGATTCACCTACAGATGCAGCAATAGATTCTTGGGTTGAATTTTCATTGGATTTGCCGCATCCGAATAGAGAAAAACTTATAAAAAATAGGAACAAATAAAGTAAAGATTTTTTTCGCATCTTGTGGTATTCACCTCGCTGGTATAGAATGCTTGCACATGACTGGTATTATAACCCTATTTTAGAGGGTTAATTTGATGTTAGTGTCGCATATAATTTCATCAGTTCAGCAACACAATCCATCTCAGTCATTTTCAAACTAAATCCGTATGCAGCCATAACAGATTTATCATTTGCTGTATGCGCACGACGTAATTCTATTGGCATTGTGAGTGGATCATATAAGTCAGCCAAGCTACTGTCGGGATATAATGCTCTGGCATCAAGAATTTCCTGTGCAGTCTGGATGATTTTTTCCTTTTGCTGTACTGTAGGTGTTGGCCATGGAAAAGTGTTATAAACGACGCTGTTTGAATAACGATAATCGGATTTTAATCGTCCACCAACGGTTCTTAACCATGCCATATGTACATTGGATATCATAATGCCAAAATGATATAAAGATGCATTTGGAACTATTGTTGCGGAATTGCTTGCTATTATATCTGGCGTCAAAAATCCGATTGGCACATATCTTCTTCTCTGTGAAGATGTACTAGGAACCAATAAGTAGTTTGTGTTTGGCTGGGAAATAAAGAAAAATAAGTGCGGAGTTTCTGCTTTTGCTCTTGTTGGCGCTGCAGAGCTATTTATACGCATATTTTTTACAGCTTCTACACGTTTTAGTAATTCTTTACTTCCTCTTAAAATGGAAGGCGTGACATTTTTGAGCCATAAACAATATCTTTTCTTATTGTTAATGAATTCAACGGCTCCCATGTAGGGATGTATATATGGTTTTAATGCGGGCTCGTTATTGAGGATTTCATTGCGTTCTATCTCTGAAAGAATTAAGTTACCACCATCAGCAGGTTTATTTCCTAATATCATATTTGGAACGTCTGAAATGGGGGTACTTCTACTTTGAATCAATATATCTGGGGCATCAATTAAATAAGGATTGATGTTTGTGCAAATTTTTATACTTCCATTGTCAAATAGAAATTTTTTTTCTGTATGGATGGAACTGAAACCTATTATTACACAATGAACGTGTGCTTTATCGGTTGCTTCGCTATCCCATATAAAAGTGCGGTATGCAAAAATTAAATGAATATGGTATTTATTAAATAAACCGGTCCACATTGGAGCAACCTGTTCACCTTGAGTTATACTATTAGTTGAAACAAAAGCAACTTTAATGTTTGTATTATAGATTAGTTGAGCGGCTTTATAATACCATCCAACGACGTAATCTAAAGAGTTGGATAATTTGATTTTTCCAACAATATTAACGATTTCATTTTTTTGTTCAGAAGTACACATTGAAGAACCAATAAATGGCGGATTACCCATGATGTAATTGAGTTGGTTAGCAGGAACCACATCATTCCAGTCAATTTTAAGGGCATTTCCTTCAACGATATTGACATAGGTCTTTAGAGGAAGGAAATCTTCGTCGAATCCGTACACGATGCTCTTTGTTTCTTCCAGCATCTGGGATTCTGCAATCCATAAGGCTGTTTTGCCGACAGTTACGGCAAAATCATTGATTTCGATGCCGTAAAACTGCTGAATCGAGACTTTAATTGGATTATGCGCGTCTCCAAGAGTCATCTGACCGGCTTTCAGTTCATAGATGACTTTATTTTCTAATCGTCGAAGAGACAGGTAAGTTTCTGTCAGAAAGTTTCCAGAACCGCAGGCAGGATCAAGGAACGTCAGCGCTGCCAATTTGTCCTGAAAGGCTGCCAGTTTGGCATCCCGTGTCTTTTGAATTTTTAAAGCCTTTATTTCGTCAAATTCCTGATTCAAATCGTTCAAAAATAGAGGATCTATAACTTTATGGATATTTTCGATGGAAGTATAGTGCATACCTCCGGAACGTCTGGTTTCCGGGTTTAATGTACTTTCGAAAACAGCACCGAAAATGGTCGGTGAAATGTCTTTCCAGTCGAAATCCTCAGAAGCCTTTGTAAGGAGCAGCTCTTTAATTTCTTCTGTAAAAGGTGGGATTTCGATGGATTCATCTGCAAAAAGGCCGCCATTTACGTAAGGAAATTGAGATAAGTCCTCTTCAAGGTATTCATCTCGTTCTGATATAGGGATATCCAATATCTTGAACAGTTCAATGAGTGCTCTCCGGCAGTCTTTGACTTCATATGGTTCCAGATAATCATGAAACATATTACGTTTTCCAAATATGTTGGCATCTTCCGCATAGAGGCAGAAGACAAGTCTGACACAAAGGGCATTCAAACTCTTTAATTTATGTTCGCGTTTGGCTTTTTGTTCGTCTGTTGCATTTTTTTCATTGATTTCCGGAATATGATATTGTTTCAAAAAGGCATCATAAATAAGGCCGACGATATCACCGGCTTTAATTGAGACTTCCATTTCATGAGAAATCTTTTTGATATCCTTTTTGACCAGAAAATCCAGAAGAGGATATTTGTTTGGAAGTTCATCTAAGGCAATCTTTGTTGGTTCAGGCTGTTTTTGATTCATATCGTAAATCCATATCTCAGCAAAGTTGGATGTCACAATCCATCGTGCTCTCTCATCAAAAGTCAGCTTGCTGTTGTATCGATCAGCCTGTTCAAATGGAGTTAAATCAATTTCTCCGGAATTCCGGATTTTATGATCAAGTGATTTACCGAGACTTTTTTGTTCTATGATAACTCGGGTTTCCGGGATATAGACATCAATACGTTTGGTGTGGCCTTCGATTACGACTTTCTTTTCAAAATTGAGACGTTCTGTAATATTCTCCATTCCGAGTACGTTTGATAATAAATCGATCCAGTAAGAACGACCGTCTTCATCTTCTTTTCCTTTGCCAATCCATCGTTTCACAAATTGGCGTGCAGCTTCTCTTTGTTCTGTATCTGTCATCTGTCTTTCTCCGTTCTGACATGAATAATGAGTTAAATTTGGTTTCAGGATGCTTCTATTATAACAAATAACAGATAATTAATCATTAGAATACTGTAGCATTGCCAGTATATAGATCTTTGTTTTGTAGGTGAGAGCTGAGTCTGCGTCTGAGTGTGCTTTCACTGATGGGGTGGCCGTTTTCATCTTTCAAAAGACTTTTGATCATGTCGATATTATTGCAGGTGGTATTGCTTGAAAGAATATCAGCAATCATGCTGCAGGTGACAAGCTGTTTATCTGCAGAATAGTAGTGCTTGATTGGACGTCCTGTTTCTTTGACTGGCCATTGGCATTGAAAGAGAGTTTCATTGCTGTTGGCTGGATAGTATATGACCTGAATACCTGCAGACTGCAGTTTCTTTATAAAGGAATGAATGATTTCTGGGTCATTGGTAAGGGATGTCAGAAAGAGTTCTGCAGTTAATGTTTTTTTCATTATATATGTACCTCCGGATATTTTTATAATGAAACGTTTTGTTTCATATAATTAATATGATATTTTGGACTGTCAAAATAAAGAAATTGTTTTGAAGTGGAATTGAATTCCGTTTTTATATGTGTATCATTCCGAACACCGCCTGTGGCGTTAATTTGTCCGTTTCCAAGAGTACTTATCATGACTGACAGGAATCAATTTCCAAAAAAATAACAGAAACTTGAGTATGATATGATGAGGAAGAAGG
>UMKA01036153.1_pt1 | contig 13346 bp, 7 predicted proteins | sample 1966211 | NCBI WGS metagenome assembly UMKA01 (sample SAMEA4836165, study PRJEB28245) | human gut metagenome | biome: gut microbiome; material: fecal sample | place: Denmark | collected 2008
AAATTATATGATAGGAATAATGTTCGTCATTGCTTGTGGAACAGGCGGTTGCGAAAAAGATACGTTCCACGATACAGGTTTGGCTAATGGGGTTTTCAACGGCTCGGTCTGGGAATATATGCAGGCGGGGCACGGCAACTGGGACTCGCTGGTGATCATGGTCCGGAAAGCCGGGTTGGTGGACCTATTCGATGGGAAGGACCCGGGTTGTCCGCAGATGACGGTGTTCGGCCTGACGAATCTGAGCATCGTGCAGTTTCTTTTGCGAACGACGGATGAGGAGGGGGAGCTGGTTTACCGCTCGGTGGCGGATATGCCGGATGCGTTGTGCCGGGAGATCCTGTTATCGTATGTGATTGCGGGGCGGCATGTGCGGGTGGACTTCCCTTATGAGGTGCAGGGTACGCTGGAAGGGGGGACTGTCTTTGAAACCCTGAACGGTCTGGATTTGCGGGTGTATCGGGTGAAGGGCAGCTGGCAGGGGATGCCGGACATCGGTGCGGATGGCATCGGTTTCCACTTCCTGGAATCGGGTCATACGGGGCACGTGGCCTCGGGGGATATCATGACCGGTAATGCCGTGGTGCATTCGTTGTCGACCACCTTTCAGATGGTCGACCCGGTGGTAGACGGTGGTGAGGAGAGGAAAGTAGGACGTTGAAGGGAAATTCGGTTAAAATTCAAATGATAAAAGAATATATTATGAAAATAGGAATATTAGGAATGCTGATCCTGGCAGGGATCGGATTTTACAGTTGCGATGATATCACCAAGGGATATCTGGAAACGGGCGAAGCCGGGTATGTCACCGATACGCTCCGGATTGCCGCCGATCCGGGTAGCAGGGATACGATACCCTATCAATCGGAGAAGATACAGGGGGTGATCGGTACTTTCCCTATATACTATGAGTTGGCAGCCTTGCGGGATGACTCGGGCCGGGAAGTGAGGGCCGGGATCGCCTCGCAGGTGGAGGTGGTACTGACCGGGGTATTCCGGATCGCGAAGGAGCATACGATCCCCGTGGGCACATACAGGGCCGACCTCCGGGTGTGGAACCTGGGGCGTAGCTTTGTGCTTCCGGGGATATACACGATAGTGGTGGAGCCTGCTGCCGAAACGGCTGATTCCGGAAGTAGAGAAGAAGGTTAGCGATAGAGAAAACCTTGCCGCGATGGCTATTAGCGGCCATCGCGGTTTTTCTTTTTGTCGGTTTCTGTGTTTTATTGGATTTTGATTATTGCTTTATAATAATTGTATTTGTATCAATTAATTTTGTGAAGTGTGACCATTCTGATAAATCTTTTCGTAACCAGCGGGCATGTTTCTCCCGAATATTTTTGTGACCGGTAGATGGAAAAGTTGATCCGGGAGATCAGTAATGGTAATAATCTGGCTTTGATTTCCACCCGCAGAATGGGTAAAAGCGGACTGATAGAACATTGATTCAGAAATGAGTCTATAGCCCGTCCATACTATACTTTTTTTGTGGATATTTATGCGATAGCTGCGTTGCGGGATTTCGTTTTTCTACTGAGTAAGGTGATTCTCGAAGGTTTAAAGCCAAGGGGGAAAAGAACCTTACAGCGTTTCCGGAATACACTGAAATCCATACAGGCCGGAATGTCCTTTGATGTCAGCGGTAATCCTTCTTTTCATTTACAGTTGGGGGATATCAAATCGGAAGAAATTACCCTGGATGAGATTTTCCGGTATTTAAATGAGGCCGGTAAGCCCTGTATTGTAGCCATCGATGAGTTTCAACAGATTGCCGGATATCCGGAGAAGAATGCTGAGGCTTTATTGCGGACTTATATCTAGCGTTGTACGAATGCCCGCTTTATTTTTGCGGGCAGCCAGCGGCATGTCATGGGGAATATGTTCCTGAGTGTCTCCCGTCCTTTTTATCAGAGTGTTTCGATGATGTATCTGGAAAGCATTGCTTTGCCTGCATACACGGCTTTTGTCAGCCGGCATTTCGAACAGGGAGCAAAAATGATTGTACCGGAAGTGGTGGAACTGATCTACTGGCAATTCGAAGGAATCATCTGGTATCTGCAAAAGATGCTAAATGTTTTGTACAGTTTAACTCCTCCGGGAGGGAATTGTACGCAGGATATGATTCCTACGGCCCTGAACAATGTAATGGATTTTTTTATATACCTATCTGGAAATGTTATACCGGATGCCTGAAAAACAGAAGGAATTACTGATTGCCCTGGCTAAGGAAGTCAAGACTTGTGTCGTCACTTCCGGCGAGTTTGTCCGGAACTACCGTCTATCCTCCCCAAGCTCCGTACAAGCTTGCCCTACGTGGTCTGCCCGAAAAGGATTTTATCACGCAGGAACAGGGCGTATATCAGGTATACGACCGTTTTTTTCGGAATCTGGCTGAGGGAGAATTTTTGAGATTTTGTCGATGTTTGGATGTATTCTTTTAGTCAATTTGGCAATATATGACCAGTAAATCCATGATTATTGAAGTGAAATTTATTGCTCTAACCAATAATTCTTAAAAGTAATAGGCATAAATTGTACTTGTTTGTTGACTACAAAATGTTAGAGAATGTTAATGATCATATTTTATCTTAATAAATAGATAAAGTATAATAGGAAGGTTGTTTCTCTATCCATAGCTCTTGCTTATGCTGGCATTACGTGCTATGTTGATTTGAGTTGATTAATGGGAGCGGTTTGAAGAATTATTGAGAAAAAGTGAATATTGCTACAAGTATTTAAAAATAGAAAATATAGAAAGAATATGGATTTTTTATTCAACGTAATTTAGATATTGTGGTAAAATATACCGGACTGGATAATGAAAATTCAAAGTTTAAGTTTTTGAAGAAGGCGTATTATAAAATTGATTTTGTATATCATGTAAGGATATAATGTGGAAAATTTGTTATTGAATTTTTTGTCTTCTTGCTTTCAAATGTTACTAATTCCTATAAGTTTTGTTGGTTTTGGGCGATATTAGATGAATTTGAAGTGAAAGACGGTTGTGTTTTACCGATGCATGAATAGGCTATCCAAATAGTATCATATGTTTGGTATCCCTTGGATTCTTATAAACTAAGCTTTGGTTCAGCTGATTAGTTTAAAGAAATATTTTGTTTTTTATCAAAAATTACTATATTTTTTATTGGTTTTACCTGTTGTTTAAAGGGGCAATAAAACCGGAATATCTTTACATTGTTTTTTAATTGTAAACAATGGCAACCTGTCGGCGATTGTCAGCAACTTCTGCCATGGGCTGCATTTTTTATGTATTGATGTTTTGTGTTGATTTGCTAATCATAAAAGCGTGCGATAGCCTGTTCCATGGAAGGACAATCATGGTAAATTTATGGAGATATACTTAATTTTTTATTCTAATGAATTTATGTAAAATATCAATTAATAATTAGTAATATATTTGTTATTTTTGTATTTTTGAATCATTTATTTATTAGAAAGGTTGAAATTATGAATTATAGAGATGAATTATTCGAAAAAATTAATGATGAGTTTCCGGAATTAATCCGTATAAACGCATCCTTAAAAGAGCAATTTAATTTCGTAAACAGTAATCTGTTGCCTTTTTTATTTTATCAAAATTCCAAGGTACAAAGTTCCTCTTTTATAAATGTTTATACTGCCGGTAATAATGCACTCAGAGCTTTGCCTTTGGCTGTGGTACTCGGTTTCATAAAGCCGGAAATTGACAGGTTGCTGTCAGATAAAGATTTTGCTAATTTTATTCCGGCACATTGCATAAATATCAATCATAACGGGACGGTTTCTTTGTTGGAGAAAGTAAATTATTCCACCCGGGAAATTATTATTAAGGATGGAGGAGGGAAAAGAAGCTGCATCGCTTTTTCAAATCTTGTCCTATGGAAAAACAGGTATACTTACGGAACAGAGAGCTCGTTTATAATTGATCGTATAAAGGAATATCTGAGCTTATGTCAAAATGTAAGTGTTAATCCTTTGTCTATACCTTTTGAGGGGAAGATTAGGCCGAAGTCGGGTGTCGTGGTGTTTACGAATAAATCTAAATTTAAAAGTATTCTTAATTCTTTGATGTTCAAAGATGGCAGTACATTGAAAAAATATGTGAACATTCAGGAATTAAGAGTGGATATGAATGCTCGGCGAGAGGATTCGCGTAAGTATGTCCCTTTATCACAGCATCGGAAAGTATGTTCCCAGATCCCTTTGATTATAATTGCTCAGTCGTTAGATCGCGGTTTGTTAAAGGAAATTAAGGAAGATTATCCGCATATTACTACTGTTGTTTTTGATGAATTTGAAAAACTGACGGAGGAAGTCGATTTGATTCGCAAACAGGCTTTATCCTTGAATCTTAATTTATTTACGATACAGAGGGATTCGTTTTGCAGTAATTTTTCTAGGTTAAGTTCGGCTTCTCATTGGTTGTTGAATTACGGGCAAAAGGTTTTACTGAATGAGCAAAAAGAAGATCGGATTGATTTATCGGTATGTGTTGCCCGCGATATAAAATTTAATGAACTTTTCATTAAAGGAAGACAGGTATTTGAGTTGCTGAAGAACCTGTGGGAAGAATGCCCGTCAGGTTTTGATTTCAGTAAGTTAGTGGCTGATTTCTGGAAATTGCATAAAAGATTGAATTCGTTTTATGATTTGTCTGTCTTCAAAAAATCGGTAGGTGAATTAAGAATGGAAATAGATGAGTTGGAAAAAGGGTTTGATTCTGTGGTTTATAAGGACCGTTTTCGGGAAACATATGCTTATTTAGACAGTATTTCCCTGAATGAAGTATCTGTAAAACAGCGGATGTTTGAGGATGAAATTAACGGAGAGAGTTTGTTGATTGTTGCTAATTTTTTTGAAGATGCAGATCGTCTGAGTTTAGAGAGAGAACTGAAATTACGGCATCCTCGGTTAAAAGTAATTCATTTCAGAGATTACAAGGAGGAGGCTGAAATAAACCGAATCTACGATACTGCTTTGTTTTGTAATTTTTTCGGGGAGTATCGCACTTTGCTGTTTTTAAGAAAATATGGGCATAAGACTGTATTAGTGCTGAATAATAAGGAATATGACGATTTTAGGGTGCAATGTGAGAAAATGGAGAAAGTAACAGGAAGACTTTCTTCTGAAGCTAATATAATGAAATTGTTGAAATGTGAAGATTTTAGGAGTGAAGGTTGTGCAAATTATTCAATAAATGGCTTTCAGGTGAATTATAAGGGAGAAGGCGAAAGAAAATATTCTGAGTCAACCGGTACGGAGAACCCAAGCGACCTCGAAATCATCACTTTGGATCGTTTGTTCCAAAAGTTGTATTCGGAGAAAACAGCAAACGGCAATTTCCGTTATCTGCCGGTCGGCGATCGAACTAAAACTATTATTTATCTGGATGACGGAGCGTGTATGGAAGTGGATTCCGTAAAGCGGTTTTATGCATTTTTTGAAGAGAGCCTTGAAAAGAGCAGTATAAAAAGTAGGGATTTGAAAATAGAAGCTGCTCGGATTAAGGAAGGAATGAGTATATTCAGGCTGAAAGGACGGGAAGAATTGGAAGAGATTATTGATAAAGAGTTGCAGAGGCTTGATGTCCGTGCCCGAAATATTTATGAGCATCAGAAACTCTGGAGGGATGCTATTCGGGATTACATGCTCAATGAAAATTTATCTTCCCGCGATTTTGTGGAGAGATTACAAAGTTGGAATTTCAATATCGTTTCTCCGGTGACGGTAGATAATTGGTTGGAAGGAATCACGGATGTACCGAATAATTTCAATAGTTTGTTAAATATTTTGTATGATAACGGTATTTTGGCTACCGCTGTTCCACAGAAAATTATATTGAAAGAAACACAGCTTTACGGACGTTTGAAGGAACTTGCTCCTAAGGAAGTATTTCGCATTTATATCAACCAATTGCGGAGTATCCCTTATGAGACGGATTTCAATATTCCGGAGCTGATTGAAAGAGTATATGATTTTGTGGATATTCGTACGGTTTGTTTTGTTTATTCTCCGGAAAAAAATATTTAAGATATGCCGATTTTTCCGATACATGTTACTGAGGATTCTTTTGCTTCGGCAGCTGAGAAGAAAATATATAAAGACGCTTTGGAATCCGGGTATTTTGACAGTCCGGAAAGGTTTTTGTTTCATTCGGTAAAAATGACGAGACCTTATTCGGATAAGTTAATATATGAGACGGATTATATCTATTTGGATCCTGAATATATGTTTTTTATAGAGGTGAAGGGAGGAGCAGTGAAATATGACAGTCTGTCCGGTCAATGGTGGGTGATGGGAGGAACACAAAAAGGAGACCCTTTTAAGCAAGCTGCCGATGCTCTTTTTGAATTTCGGGATAGGAGGTTGCCTGCAGCATTTCCGGGAGCAGGATTGGAGTATCGCTTGATTATGGGATATGCCGTTGCTTTTCCGGAAGCCGGGAAACCCGATGATTTTAAAAAATATCAAAAACAAAGTTTGGAGTATGATCCGGCTTTGATTATGGATGCGAGCGATTTTCTGAATGGTTTCGGCAGTTTTATTGAATCGTTGAAACAATATTGGAGTGGGCATAAAAAGTATAGCGGGAAAAAGTATGGAGTGGGCCGAAACGATTGTGAACGGATAAAGCAATTTATTCGCCGGGATTTGATTTTTGAGTTACCTTATCCGGAAGTTTTATGTCGTATAGACAATTTGATTGAGCGTTTTACTGATGAACAGAAAAATGTTCTGGAGAATCTTTATCTGAACGAAGATAAAGGGGGAATTATTCTCGGAGGGCCGGGGACCGGAAAGACCTACTTGGCTTTGGAGACGGCATTCCGTAGGTCGCGTGTAGGGGACCGGGTTTTACTGGCGTGTTACAATCGAAATTTGGCTGCTTATTTGCGTAAATTTTTGTCGGAAACTGAAGCAATGGGAATTACCGTGATTCATGTTCATAAACTTTATACCGACAGTTTACGCAGGAAAGGATATTCCTGTGACGGAGCGGACTCCCAATATTGGGATGAAACTTTGCCCGGTTTGTTCTGCGAAAATTTTGATTCAGGGGATTTGGCTTATGATTATCTGATTGTGGATGAAGGACAGGATATTTTTCGGAAATCGCACATGGCGGCTTTGGAGAAAGGGCTTGCAGGAGGTTTTGAGTCGGGGCATTTTGTCGTATTTATGGACTATGATTATCAAAATATATACGGAACTTTCGATAAGGAGTATTTCCGTCTGTTTAAAACCGTATATCCTTCATTTGTTTTTACTTTGTCGTACAATTGCAGGAATCATTCGGATTTGATACGGACTGCCTGTCAGATAACCGGATTAGACGGACAGGTATGTCGTAGGGAGGAGGGGGAGAAACCGGCAGCTTTTTATTATAAAAGTGAAATCGACCGAAAAAATCAATTATTGAAGTTAATAGCTGAAATGGAACGTCAGGGAATTCCTAAAAAGGATATTTCCATATTGACAATGTTCAGGAGTACAATGGAGCTGATGTCGGAATGGGGTAGTGAAAAATTTGAAGTATTGGATGAGAGCATCATTATGCAAAAAACGACGGACCGGGTGAGTATATCGACTGTTCATTCTTTTAAGGGGTTAGAAAATTATTTTGTCATTATTCCGGATTTGGAAGAATATCGTTCTGAGGATCCGGTACAACAACATTTGTTATATCTTGCATTTTCACGTGCGAAATCAAGATTTATTTTGTTTCTGCAGGAACAAAATAAAAAAAGTTTTGAATCAATATTAATGAAACGTTCGGTAAAATAAGATTATGGATACAGAAAAGGCTTCTGAAATAAGGAATACATTATTAAATCATACGGAGAGGATATTACTCGGACCTTTAACGGGAAATGAGAACGAAATAATAGAAGTGCAACCTTTGAATGTGTTTACTACGGGAATATTATATCCTCAGGTAACTGAAAAGGAAAGAGGGACCGAATTGGTATCGGAAGATATTGTGGTGGCGGTTAAGGATGAAACAGACTCGGCGGATGACGGAAATGTCCGAACGGACACCTATTGCCGAAGTGCTGATGCTCCTGAAGATAGTTTTGATAACGATATGTCTCTGACCACTTTTTTTTGTCCTTCATCGGTAGGTTTATCCATTATTACCGGGAAACGGGATAAAATGAATTTGGAATGTTCGTTCGGAAGATATGTAAAATCGGAGGGTCGAAAATATCGACGTCTGCATTATGCTTTTACAGGCAGATTGTTGATAGAAAACGGTTATTTTCGGACAGAAGGTACATTCAATACCCAGGAAAATAATTCAATCACTGACGAAGGATTGGTATTCGGCGGAGCTGAAGTGAGACTGACTGTCGTCTTGCGGGATTTGCCGAACGAGTCGGGGGAAACGGATCCCGACAAACAAATTGTGACATTTTCATTGATTAATGATAAAAAGGTCAACTTTTTTCGGGAGCAAAAAAAAGAAAGTGACTGTTGTATTTTTCAACCTGTATTGAAACTTAGTTCAACGCAGGAAACTGGTTGTTTTTTCGCTTTCCCTGATCGAACCGATTATGAAAATATAAAGGGGAATTTTGAGGAATTAAATAATCGGATGTTGTATCGGAAATATAAAAGTTATGCTCAAGGGCACGGTATTTCGGTGAATTGGGAGGGGGCGGACGAAGAGGGAAAAGCCAGAACGGTTTACAGTGAGGTTATTCCGAAAGTGAAAGTGACCGGAACGGAAGTTGATTTTGAAAATGTTTACGTCGGTGAACAGCGGGAAGTGTTAGAAATGAAGAAACTTTCAGAGTGGACCGGAACGGAGTTGAGGGAAAGGTTGAAGGATTTTATATTTAAGTATAAAAAATGGATTGAAGAAAGAGAAAGGGAGATAGAAAGTATTGTTTGGGAAAATAAGTATTTTTCGGAGCAAGCTAAACGAAATATGGAGGAGTGTCGTAAGCTTTTCATCCGAATGCAGAAGGGAACAGAAGCTTTGAGTTGCGGACGGGTTTTGAAAGCCTTCCGAGACGCTAATAAAGCGATGTATCTTCAAAGGGCAATGGGACACTTTGCCGGGAAAAGGAGAAGTGAAAATCGTATCTATATCCATAGTTCGGCAGAAGCAACCGATGCCGATTGTTTCGGTAGTTTTCTCCGGGATGCTTCGGCACAACTGGTTGCAGCCTGGCGACCTTTTCAGTTGGCTTTTCTGCTATCCCAGATTACGGCGGTTATTTATCCTGAATCCGATGAAAGAAATATGGTGGATTTGATTTGGTTTCCTACAGGAGGCGGTAAAACCGAAGCTTATTTGGGGCTGATTGCTTTTACCGTTTTTAATCGTCGTCTTGCAGCCGGGGAATCTACTGGTGAGCCGAACAATGGTGCCGGCGTTACGGCTATGATGCGGTATACGCTTCGGATGTTGAATATGGATCAATCGCAACGGGCAAATTTGTTAATATGTGCCTGTGATTTAATTCGCAGAAGTGAACCTGAAAATTATGGGACGATCAGAATCAGTAACGGAATTTGGGTCGGGCGTTCTTTAACGCCGAACAGTCGCGGAGAAAATGATAAGTCTTTGGATGAATATATCGGAAATATAGAAAGCGGACGTATGACGTCAACGACATATGCTCCTTTATTGAAATCCTGTCCTTGCTGCGGGAATTGTCTGGAGAAAGAGCGGATCGGAAAAGAATTGAAAGGCGATTGGGGATATGTGAAAAGGATGGATAATCGTAATCAGCCGCAAGGCAGTTATCATTTAGTGTGCACAAATCCTAAGTGTGAGTTTCATGTATCACCGTATGAGAGTGAAGATAAATTCAGGGAAAAGGAAATACCGCTGTATTATGTTGATGAAGATATTTATGAAACACGTCCCACTTTGTTGTTTTCAACCGTGGATAAATATGCCCAGCTTGCCTGGAGTGCAAAAGCTTTTCGTCTGTTCAATTTTAATGTCGGAATGGAGCGGGAGTATCCGGGGCCGGAATTGATTGTTCAGGATGAATTGCATTTAATCAATTCTGCATTGGGAACCACTTACGGAATATATGAGATTGCCATTGATAAGTTATGCAGCCAGGGAGGATATTTCCCGAAAATAGTCGGTGCTACGGCTACGGTCAGAAATGCTGAAACACAATGTAAGAGATTGTATGCCAGAAAACATTTTATGCAATTCCCTCCGGCCGGTATTGAAGCGGATGATTTTTTTTATTCCCGTAAAAAGACAGTGCAAGAAGATAAGAATGCCCGATTGTATGTCGGATTTATGCCTTCCGGCACAACTTCGGCAACGGCGAATATCCGATTGAACAGTGTTCTCGCCGATTGTTGTAATATTCTTCCGGTCCCCAATGAAGAATTAGACCAGTATTACACTCAACTGGTTTATTTTAATGCTTTAAAAGAGCTCGGAAAGTTTCGTACTTTTTTAAGTGATGACATTGCCGCTTACCGGCAATTTTTGGCAGAATCGTTCGGTTATGTGTATGTGCCGATAGATTCGGGTAAACAGATTGAATTATCCAGTGCAATGCGGGGCGGAGATATTAATCGAGGACTCGAACGGTTGAAGAACGGTAAATTGCCTGGGACAACGGACAAAAATACGGAACTTATATTGGCTGAAATGGGGATTCGTGCTCCGGAAGATATTTTCGGTAGGAACAGCGGCTCCAAAATTTTTAATAAAGCCTTTTTCCGAAAAATCGGATTAGAATACAACGAGGCGGACTATGAAGCCAATAAAACGGCATTTATCCGTTTGAAAAATAAACTCTACGGAGAAAAATCTTCTGAGGCAGTGAAGATTGCTATGGCTACAAATATGATTGCTGTCGGCATAGACATAGAGCGTTTGAATGTGATGACAGTGATCGGCCAGCCTAAGTCGGCATCCGAATATATTCAGGCGACTTCGCGTGTCGGCAGAAAGTATCCCGGTTTGATTTTTGATTTTTTATTACCGACTAAAAACAGGGACCGTTCCCATTATGAAAATTTCAAGGCTTTTCACCAGAGTTTTTATAAAACGGTAGAACCGGTTTCCGTAACTCCTTATGCTTTGCCGGCTATGGAGAAAATTTTGCCTTCGGTTTTAGTTGCCTTGCTGCTGGCTTTCAAATGCAACGGTGAAAATGTAAGCATAGATTTTAGGAATGACGGGGAGTTTTTACGGTTTATGGAGCAATTGAAAGAGGATTTGAAGGCAAGATATGTATCTCCGTTTGAGGATTCCGAGGACATCTGTAAAAAAATCAATAAGAATATGGATATTGTTTTTGATGATTTTATCGATCGCTGCCGGAAATTTCAAAATGAAAGACGTTTTGCGGTATATACCGATTTTATGGAATTCAGGGACGGTTATTTTGCAGCAGTTTTGAGGAACACTCAGGATATTTTTGACATTGCTGCACAATATGCTCATGAAAGGGGATTGGAAAATCATATTCCCGTACAACAGAGTTTAAGGACGGTTGAAGCAAATTCGATAATTAAAATAAAATAATATGGCTGTAAATGAAATCCGAAGATCACAGGCGATATATGCTTATGCACCCGGAGCCATCGGAGATTTTCCCGAATTGTCTCTGATGATTTTGACACATGATAATGAAGTGGATGATTGGGGGGAAGAAAGTCATGATGATCCTTCATTAGAGCGGCAGATTATAGAAGATGAGCGATTGGGAGATGCATTTAATGTAGACCGTTTTGTGTTACCGCCTGTAAGTACTCAACAAAAAAGATTCGGTGTATGCGGTATCCGGTTTCCTGTAAGTATGTATTGTCCCAAATGCGGTAGAATCCATTTTGAACCTCAACTGATGAAGTATTACGGTCCCGGCGGATACATACCGAACGTCAGGGGGAATAAGACTTTCAATCAACAGCAGCAGGCATACTATTGCTCGGACTGTATACAGAGACGTCAGTATAACAAATTGATACCTACACGTTTTGTTATTGCAACGGAAGACGGATTTATTGATGATTTTCCTTGGGATTGGTTCGTGCATATTGCTGCCCCTGAAGAAAGAGGTAAAGGGCATAAATTATATTTGGAATTCAGCGGTTCTACGGCTTCATTATCCGGTATAAAAGTAATCAGCCGGGATCGGTCCGGTCATGATATTGTAAGCAGAAAAATGGGAGAGATTGCCGATGAAAATTTTTTATGTGAAAATGATTACCTGGAATATGTCGGTTATCGGATGCCTAAACCTTGGCTTACGGATTTATCTAAAGGAAGAAGTTTTTATACCGAAGAAATAAAGGTCCCTCATGATAAAAATCATGAATTGACTCGGCGCAAATATCCGAGGGTATTACAACGGGGGGCCGGTAATTTATATTTCCCCATCATTTTTTCTGCTTTGAGATTACCGAGGGTTAAACCTCATTTTAATCATGTAATTTTGAATAATATAGATTCTGTTGTTAAGACGCTTTGCGGATTTATAAAAGAGGAGAGGGATTGGAGAAAATATTTTCTTGAAGAAGAAGGATTTAAGGGATTGTGTGAACGAAATTGTAATGTTTCGGCAGAAGATTTGAAACAATATGTAAAATTATATTTTGACGGTCCGATTGAAAATCGTTCGGGAACTTTAAGATGGGATGAGTTTCAGTATTATACGGATTCCGGGATTACGCAGGTAGACCGTTTGTACAAGGCAGTTCATATAGACGGCCGGCATTTCCAGACGAATCATTTGTTGAAGAACGGTATTATCCGGCAGGTGGTTATTCTGGAAAAGTTGACTGTTTTGAATATTTTTAAGGGATTTACCCGTTTGCGTCCGCTGATGGTAGATGATTTGGCTTTTGTAGAAGGAGTCGGTTTATCCGGAGCCCGTTTGGAAGAATATAAACGAATTCAACGTCCTTGTAAATCTGTTTCTACCAAAGAGTTGCCTTGTTCGGAGAATCGGGGGGAAGGAATCTTTATACGCTTTGACGATGAAAAATTGTTTGCTTGGGAACATTCAGCTTTAGTTGAGCGACGGGTGAAAATGTTAAATGATAACCTTGAAAACTATGCCGCGCAGTTCGGACTTTCCCTTCCTGTCGTTTCCGCCCGTTATGTGTTATTGCATACTTTATCGCATATGTTGATGAATGAGATGGCGTATGACTGCGGTTATAACGTGGCTTCTTTGAGTGAATTGATTTATTGCGGAGATGAAAGCGAACAGGTTATGAACGGAATCCTGATTTATACTTCTTCGCCTGATGCGGACGGCACCATGGGAGGATTGGCTGAAAACGGCCGTCCGGAATATTTACCCGGGTTGATTGCAAAGGCTTACGATCGGGCGAAATGGTGTTCTTCCGAT
>UMKA01023482.1_pt1 | contig 13263 bp, 9 predicted proteins | sample 1966211 | NCBI WGS metagenome assembly UMKA01 (sample SAMEA4836165, study PRJEB28245) | human gut metagenome | biome: gut microbiome; material: fecal sample | place: Denmark | collected 2008
TTCTCGAGCGTACGAATCTCGTTCTTACGCTGCTTGTCCTCGGCCTCGGCGGCCTGCTTGTTCTTGATGATCTCCTCTTTAGCCTCGAGCAGAGCCTCTTTTTTGAGGGTCTCGGCCTGACGCTTAGCATCACCGATCAGGGACTCAGCCTGTGCGTGTGCCGACTGGATTTTTTCGTCGGCCTCGTGAAGACTACCCTGCTTGGCGGTGCGCATGTAGGCAATGGCGGCGATGGCACCCAAAACGATGCCAACGAGCGCTGCGATGATAGGCATGCTCACTCCTTTTTATGGATTCGTTACACAACAAAGCGAACCGTCCTTACGAACGGCTCGCGACATTTGAGTAATATGGGCGCAGCTTATGCGGGTCGGATACAGATAAACATATAAACAAACTCATCACAGATGAGCACATATCACAAAGCAAATGACAGTGTTTATCGTACGTTGAACCACAACAACTGTCAAATAAATGGCCCCAGCACGGCGGCTAAAACGCGGTGAACGGCAGGGCCACAAAACGCATACGCCTAAACCGCACATTCCTCACGTTCGGCATCGAGACGTGCCTTAACGGCATCGGCGGCGATGTGATACGAGAAGCCCTTGCCCATCAAAAACCGAACCAGTTTTTCGAATCCGCGCGTCTCTGGAACACGCCGCTTGGCGAGCAGGGCTGACGCACGCGCCAAATCGTCTTCGACGGCAAAATAATCCTCGGGATAACCGGGAATGTCATCGAGCACGACATGACGGCGCTTGAGCTCGGTCTCGATTTTACGCTGTCCCCAACCGCGCCGCTTGCGTTCCTCGATAAAGTACGAGCAAAAGCGGTTCTCGTCTAAAAAGCGATACTCGGTGGCGCGCTCAACGGCGAAATCGATCGCGGACTGGTGAAAGCCGTAGCGAGCCAGCTTGTCACGGACCTCACCCGTCGCATGGTCGCGGCGCGATAACATCTCGGTCACCATGGTAAGCGCACATTTACGCTCGATGAGCTGCACCGCATCACGATAGTTATCCCAATCACAGGGAAGATCGGGACGGTTTTTGACATACAGCCGCGCGACCCGCACGGGGATCCAAATGGACCGCTCAAAACCGCCCTCAAGCTCACAATCGATATGTGCGCAAGGCTTTTTGGACGCATACCCGCTCGAGAACGAGGAGGCCGCCTTCTTATCGGGAAAGACGACCGTGGCCTCGGTCACCGTATACGACATGAGCGTAACCGCTACTCGTCGTCATCATCGAGCATGGCGGAACCATCGATGGCGTAAAGCTCGTCAAACTCCTCAGGCGCAGGCTGATCGGTCAGCTCGACCTCGGACGGAGCATCGTCATCAAACTCAAGCCCGCAGGCAAGGCGGACCTTATGCTCAATCTCGTCGGCGCAATCGGGGTGTTCGCGCAGGAACGCCTTGGCGGCCTCGCGACCGTTGCCGAGCTTGTCCTCGCCATAGGCAAACCAGGAGCCCATCTTCTTGCAGATACCGCACTCGACAGCCATGTCCAGAATCGAGCCCTCCTTAGAGATACCCGTACCGTACATGATGTCGAACTCAGCAGAACGGAACGGAGCTGCCACCTTGTTCTTAACGACCTTGGCGCGCACGCGGTTACCGATAACCTCGTCCTTAAGCTTAATGCTGTCGATGCGGCGAATGTCGATACGTACCGAAGAGAAGAACTTAAGGGCGCGGCCGCCCGTCGTGGTCTCGGGGTTGCCGAACATGACACCGATCTTCTCACGCAGCTGGTTAATGAAGATGCACGTCGTGTTGGACTTGGACAGCGAACCGGCGAGCTTGCGGAGCGCCTGGCTCATCAGGCGAGCCTGAAGACCGACCGTAGTGTCGCCGATCTCTCCCTCGATCTCGGCACGCGGGGTCAGCGCGGCGACGGAGTCGACGACGATGGCATCGATGGCGCCGGAACGCACGAGCATGTCAACGATCTCGAGCGCCTGCTCACCCGTATCAGGCTGGGAAATCAGTACCTCGTCGATATCCACGCCAATGCGCGCGGCATACGTGGGATCGAGCGCGTGCTCGGCATCGATAAATGCCACCACGCCACCCATTGCCTGGGCTTCGGCCAGGATCTCGAGCGAAAGCGTCGTCTTACCGGAGGACTCAGGACCGTAAATCTCGACGATACGGCCGCGCGGCACACCGCCGATACCCAGAGCGGCATCGAGTGCAAGAGCGCCCGTGGGGATGGCCTCAACCTCAAGCTCGGGGCCGCCGTCACCATACCTCATGATGGAGCCTTGACCGAACTTCTTCTCGATCTCGGCCTTGGTGGTGGCGATCATCTCATCGCGCTCTTTACCCGTCGTGCGAGCATGAACGGTACGTACGGGACCTGAATTCTTGGCCATGAATAGCCCTCCTCTTAACAACCTGCATCGATAATAAACGAACGGCTGTTCGTGGTCAACCGTTCAGGCCAATCATATGCAGGCAGTCTTTCCAAAACCCAACCAAACGCCGACCAAACACTGACCAAATGCTTGACCACAAAGGGCCGAATAAGAACAAGGAAGGCAAGAATACACCTATAACCAGCGCAAACGCTAAATTCGTCAGGGGTCCCTATCTCCACAATTAAGGGGCCCTAAGGCCCCTTAAAACACGTCTATTCCATAGAGTTGAGCACAAGGGCAATGCGTCCCAATGCCTCCGCGACCGCATGGGCACGAACACACGAACGGTCGCCCTCATAGTGGCAGCGCACAGAGTCCACGACCGGCACTTCCCCATCAGCCGCGCGATACGCCCAGCCAATATAGAAAGTGCCAGCCGGATCGTCCTCAGTGCCGCCGCCGGGGCCGGCATAACCCGTTGCGCTCACTGCAATATCGCTCTGGTACAGCTCCAGCGAACCCGCCGCCATCTCGCGCGCGGTCTGATGCGACACCGCGGTATAGCGGTCGAGCGTCTCCTGATCAACACCCAAAACGCGATGCTTGATCTCATCGCAGTAGGTCACCGCACCGCCACGCAGCACCACCGAGGCGCCCGGGATATCGGCAATCGTCGAGGCGATCATACCTGCTGTCAGCGACTCAGCCGTCGAAACCGTCACGCCCCGAGCGCTCGCGCGCTCGACAATATGACGCGCCAGCTCCTCGTTATGTGCGGAAATCTGATCAAAAGAGTCCGTCATACCCACCAGGACCTAGATCGAAAAGACGATCTTGCGGCAGTTCCAGAAGTATTGGGCGCCCGAGATAACGGTCAGGACAACGGCAACGGCGTACAGGAAGCGCGACACCGAGTAGATGCCGAGCGTCAGCGCCAGCGGGCCAAGGTGCAAGCCGGCCATCGCAAAGACGCACAGGTAACCGCAGATGGAGACCATCGTGGTCGCCGTCTTGTACTTGCCAAGCTTATCGGCGGCAACGACCACGCCGGCGGCACTCGCAACCATGCGCAGGGCGCTTACCAACAGCTCGCGGAACAAGATGATGAACACGGACCAAACCGTCACGGTGCCAAAGTCCAAGAACAGCAGCAAGGCCGAGAACACGAGCAGCTTGTCGGCGATGGGGTCCAAGAACTTACCGAAATCGGTAATCTCGTTGCGCGAGCGCGCCAGGTAGCCGTCGACCTTATCGGTGCACGACAGGATCACATACAGAATGAAGGCAGCGGCGGCGAGCGGGCCGTCGAAGGTGCTCCAATCTGTACCGGCAACACTCGTGTGAGAAAGCGCCGACACGATCATGAACACCGGGATAAAGACGATGCGAACGCACGTCACGATGTTGGCGGGCGTCCAAACACTCGTCAGTTCCTTATTGCTCTCGTTTGCCACGATGCTCTCCTACTCCACAACATGGCCGATAAGCTCATAGCAGAAGCTATCGGTAAACTCGACCGTCAGAATATCGCCCACGGACGCCTCGCTGGCGTCCAAGTGCACCGCGCCATCGGAATCGGGCGCCTGGAACCAAGCATGGCCGATCAGCTCGGCGCCGTCCTCGGTCTCCTCGATGCCGTCGACAATCACCTGGGCGCGCTCGCCCACATGTGCGGCGGTGGCGGCAAAACCGAGCGACTCGGCCAGGTCCATGGCCTCCTGGGCGCGCTCGAGCTTGACCTCCTCATCGACCTGACCTTCCATCTTAGCGGCCAGGCTGCCCTCCTCCTGCGAGTAGGCAAAGACACTCGTGTAGTCAAAGCAGACGGTGTCCATAAAGTCGATAAGGTCGCGGAACTCGTCGTCGGTCTCGGTCGGGAAGCCGACCATGGCCGTGGAACGGATCACGATGCCGGGGATACGCTCACGCAGATCGCGAAACAGGTCCTCGAGCTCCTGGCGCGAACCGGAGCGACGCATGGCCTTAAGGATGCGTGCGTCGCAGTGCTGCACGGGGATATCGATATAGGGTAGCACCTCGGGGGTATCGCGAATCGTCTCGATAAGCTCGTCGGTCATGCCCTCGGGCTGCAGGTAGAGAACACGGACCCAGACGTTCTGCGGGCGCACGGCCTCGGCAACGGCATGCAGCAGCTGCGCCAGATTGCGCGGCGAGCCATCGGTGGCGTCTTCGTCGGCAAAGTCGGTGCCCCAAATACCCGTGTCCTGGCCGATCAGCACGATCTCGCGCACACCGCCGGCAACCAGGTCGCGTACCTCGGAGATAATGCTCTCGGCATTGCGCGAATGATAGCGACCGCGAATATAGGGGATCATGCAGAAGCTGCAGAAGCGGTTGCAGCCATCGGAAATCTTGACGTAAGCAACAGCGCCCTCGACAGTGCGCTTGACTTGCGGAATATAGGCAGCGATCTCACGCTCGACACCCAGCACGCCATCGATGACCGCCACGATGCCGTCCTCCTCGTCGGCCTTCACAAAGGCAGCGACCTCGGGCAGCTCGTCAGGCAGGTCGTCGCCATAGCGCGACGGCACACAGCCGCACATGACGATGGGACAAGAACGAACGCCGTCCTGAACCTCGTTGGCGAGCTCGAGCGTGGTCTCGATGCTCTCGGACGTTGCGGAGGCGAGGAACGAGCATGTATTGACGATGGCGATATCGGCATCCTGTGGGTCGAATGCCTCCTCGTAGCCCGCGGCGGTCAAAAGAGAACGCATGCGGTCGGTGTCAACCTCGTTCTTAGCGCACCCGAGGGTGATGTAGAGCACGGAGCCCAACGGTGTATCCATGTTGGAGAGCAGTCCTTTCGAATGATATTAGCGGTAGTTGGTGAACTGCAGCGGCTGGCCGTAGTCCTGGTCGCGCAGGAACTGGATCACGGTCTGCAACGCGTCCTTCGAAGCAGAGGAAACACGCAGCTTGTCGGCCTCGATAGTCACCTTGACCTTGAGCTTTTGGTCCTTGATGTCCTTGTTGATCTTCTTGGCGGTCGCCTGGTCGATACCCTCGACGATATGGCCGAGCACGCGCACGGTGCCGCCCGTTGCCGCCTGTGGAGCATCCCACGAGACAGCCTTGAGGTCGATGCCGCGCTTGATGAGCTTGGAGCTCAGCACGTCGATAATCTGCTTGGAGACAAAGTCGGCCGGGGCGTTGATCGTAAAGAGCTTGTCGCCCTTCGAAAGCTCGATCGTGGCGCCGGAATCCTTCAGGTCATAGCGCTGGGAAATCTCGCGCGTGGTTTGCTGGAAGGCGTTGTCGACCTCTTGCATGTTGACCTCGGACACGACGTCGAAGCTGGAATCTTTAGCCATGATGTTTCCTTTCGCGTACGAGCGGCTTAGTAGCTATCGTACGAATAGTCGGTAGAATCGGTGGGCGTCTGGCCGTCAGTTGCGGTATCGGCGCCATCCGTGGACTGGGCATCGGTGCCGTCGGTGGTGTCGGCACCATCGGTGGTGTCGGTACCATCAGAACTTTCACCATTCTCGGAACCAGTCGTCTCCTTCTTGGGAACGGTGATCGTCACACGCGCCACGCCCGAGGTCTTGGTATCGTAACGGACCTTTTCGCCGTTCTTGGTAACGGTGACATCGGAAGGCTTGGACGTGGTGATCTCGATCGAGGACTCAGGCGTGTACTCCTGCTCAAAGGGGCCAGTCGCCTGGGCTCCATAGACCGACTTGCCATCGACCTTGACCTCAATCCAGGCGGTCTTTCCCTTGGCAACGGAGACCTTGACCTTCGTTACCTCGTTTTCTTCCTTTTTAGCCGTCGTCTTGGTGGCGTCCGAATCGGTCGACTCATCCGTCACCTCATCGGTGTCTTCGTCCTCGTCGACCGTTTCGGTCTTCTTAGAAGACTTCTTGGGCGCCGTCTTGGTAGCAGTGGGCGTCTCGGGCGTGGTCTCGGGCGTCGAAGATGCGCAGCCGCGCAGAAGTACCACGATGAGCACGATCAGCAGCAACGCCACGGCACCGATACCGGCGTAGACGATACGCGGATCGAGCCCGTTGTTTTGAGGAGCACGGGAACCGCCGCGTCCACGACTGGAACTGCTGCGGCCGCCTCCCTGAGGCATACGGCCACGATTGCTATCGGAACGGCCGCAATAGCCACCCTGGCCCTGAAGGCTGCGCTGACCCGAGCGGGGCGCAAGTTCACCGCGGCCTTGATAGCCACGCTGGCCCGCACGCGGAGCCGAAGAGCGCTGGCCATACGGCTGTGGTTGAGAGCGAAGACGCGGCGTCACCTGCGTGGTATCGGCGTCCGCATAGCCACTGCGAGAGCGTCCGGTGGAGATACCACGGTGACCGCGATCGGAATAGCCGCCGTCGCCGTAGCCGGCACGAGGGTCACGCGCCACGCCGCGGGCAGCGGGAAGTGCACGGTCCTCGGGCATCGGCGTACTGCGGAACCGGTCACGCTGCGAGCGAATCTCCTCGCCCGAACCCGTCTCGGTAATATAACCGGCCTGCTGAGGACGCTGTCCATAGCGAGTCGAACGACCGCCCTGAACCATCAGGAAGCGCCCGTTATCGACGGAGGAACGCGAATTGACATAGCCGGCGGCGTCCTGGAAACGACCGCCCTGCTGCGACGTCTCGCGTTCGTATGCCATCAGTTCGTCAAAGTAGGCATTGACGACCTCGCGCGGATTGAGGCCCAAAAAGCGAGCATAGCTCGAAATCATACCCTGCGCATAGCCGCGCGGCGGCATCGAAGCAAAGTTACCGGTCTCGAAAAACTCGATGATCTGCGGCCTGATTTTGATGGTGTTGGCGACCTGCTGAATGGAAAGGCCCATTCGGCGACGCTGCTCGAGCAGCATGTCACCAAAGCGTGCAGCCATCAGAATCCTCCAAACTCACGATCTTCACGTGCCATCTCGGCGTCGACAGATTCCAGCGCGGCAAGCCCCTCCTCGTCCAACAGGACCTCGCGCGGCTTGGAACCGTCGGGCGGGCCGACGACACCCTTTTCTTCCAGCATGTCCATAATACGCCCGGCACGCGCATAGCCAACCTTCAGGCGGCGTTGCAGGCCAGATGTGGAGCCCAGCTGCGATTCCACCACAATATGGGCGGCTTCCCAAATGAGCGGATCATCGTCTTGCGGCTCGGCGACTCCGGTGCGGACAATGCCGCCGCCACCAGCCATGGACATGGAAGCGGGCGCCACGGCGGACAGAATCTCCTCGTGGTAGTCGGGCTCGCTCTGCGACTTGACGAACTCGACAATCTCGTTGATTTCGTCGTCCGAGACAAAGCAGCCCTGGATACGGCGGGGCTTGCCCCAGTCGACCTTGGAGAACAGCATGTCGCCCAAACCGGTGAGCTTCTCGGCACCCATCTGGTCGATGATGACGCGCGAGTCGATGCCCGTGGCGACGTTAAAGGCGATGCGGTTGGTGATGTTGGCCTTGATAAGGCCCGTCACCACGTTGGAGCTGGGGCGCTGCGTGGCAACGATAAGGTGAATACCGGCGGCGCGGCCCAGCTGTGCAATACGCACGATCGAGGCCTCGACATCCTTACCGGCGACCATCATCAGGTCAGAGAGCTCGTCAATGATAATGACCAGGTAGGGCATCTTTTGCGGCGGGTTGTCGTAATGCTCAAACTCGCCGGCGGCCTGCTTTTCGTTATAGGTCGAAATCTTACGGACGTTGAGGCGTTCGAATACCTTCAGGCGGCGCTCCATTTCGGACACGGCCCACTGCAGGGCGCTCGCGGCCTGCTTGGGCTCGGTCACCACGGGCACATAGAGATGCGGCAGACCGTTATAGCCCGCAAGCTCGACGCGCTTGGGGTCGACCATGATCAGGCGAACGTCCTCGGGAAGGGCGCGCATGAGCAAGGTCGTGATGATGGAATTGATCATCACCGACTTACCAGAACCGGTCGTACCGGCGATCAACAGGTGAGGCATCTTGGCGAGGTCGGCGACGACCGGCGTGCCCTCGGCGTCGCGGCCGATGGCAAGCTCGAGCGGACCGCCCTTCACATAGGGCAGCACGTCGCCCAGATTGACGTTCTGGCGCTTGCGGTTGGGAATCTCGATGCCCACGAGCGAGGTGCCGGGGATCGGGGCAAAGATACGAACCGACTGGGCGGCGAGCGAAAGCGCAATATCGTCCTCGAGGCTCGAAATCTTGCTCACGCGCTCGCCCTCGCCAGGTTGCAGCTTAAAGGTCGTCACCGTGGGGCCGGCGATCCAGCCGACCACGCGGGCACTGCGGCCAAACTCAAGCAAGGTGGATTGCAGTGACTCAGCGGTCTGCTCCAGCTCCTTATCCGAAGACGCGGCAGAAGCCGACTGCGGGTTGGCATGTAGGATTTCGAGCGGCGGAAGCTTGAGGCCGTCCTCTTCTTCGCCCTCGTTATCTGCGGCGCCGCCGTCCGCTCCCCCATCACGAGCCGCAGCCGATTCGACAGCACTCGTGGCAGGCGCATCGGCAACCTTGGGATGCTTTAAGAAGTCGGGAATCTGAGGTGCGGCCGAAACAGGGTTCACGGCAAACGGCGGCTCGGACTCGTCAACCTTGTCCGGATCGTCCTCCATCGAAAGCTGTCCAGTGACCTGCCCGCGCTTGGCGTGGCGACGCGGCAGCAAGGTTGTCTTGGCGGTCTCGAGCGGAGCCTCGTCGTCCTCGTCGTCACCCTCGGTGAGCTCAATCTCGCTATCGGACCAAGACGGGTCGGGCTCGCTTGTGTTGAGCTTGGGCGCAGCCTTGCCCTTCTTGGCATGGCGGCGCGGCAGCAGCGTGGTCTTGGCGCGCTCGGCTTCAACCGACTCGGATACGTCGACAAATGGGTCATCGTCCTCGTCGTCATCCAAAACCGGGTCGACATCGCCACCCATGACCGTGGTCACCGCGGCGTCAGTCCCCTTCTGGCGCAGAATGCTCAGGTGCGGACGAGCGACGCCGGGAACAGACAGGGCCTCTTCATCGCCCCACGGGCTCGCATTGACATCGGCACGTCGACGCTCGGCAAAATCGGCAGCGCGATCGCGTGCGGAGCGCAAAACGCCACCCACCGAAAAGCCGATAATGACCAAACCAACGACGACAAGCCCCAGCAAGACAACCATGGCGATAGGTTTACCCAGGGCGTTTTGCAAGGCACTTGCGATAAAGGCGCCAATGTAGCCGCCCGACACGGAAAGGTTCTGCGGCGTAAACATAAGGTCGCACGAATCGCTCGTGCCCGGCACCATCAGCGAAAGAATGGAGACGACGGCGATAAAGACCAAGGCGCCGCCCGCAACAGAGCGCACGTTGAGCGGCGAGTCCTCACCCAAAAAGAGCGTGGCGGCAAACAGCAAGATGACGATCGGCAGCACGTAGGCGCCCAGACCAAAGCCCAGGTGGTAGAAACCGGCAACCGCAGCCGTCACGGGCGCTGTTGCCGGAGAGATCACGGCAATGAAGGACGCGATCGCCAAAACGGCGATGACCACACCGGCGATATCGCGATTGGCCGAAGGCTCGACCAAGGGCTCAAAATCGTCGAAGTCTGCCTCATGGCCCTTATTGGCACGAAGATGGGAACCGGCACCCTTAGCAGATGCCGGTTGGTTGTTGGCCTTATTGCCTTTGGCGTTTTGTGCAGATCCGCGCGCCAAACTAAACCTCCATGACGACCGGGATGATCATCGGGCGAGTGCGCGTACGGCTCCAGATAAAGTTGGAGAGCGAGTCGCGCACGGCCTTGCGAATGGCGTCGGAACCGCTGCTGGTAAAGCTGAACTTGCCCTTCTCGATCGTCTTCATGATGGACGCGGAGGCATCCTCGGAGAACTGGTCGTCGATGGCAAACGAAACGCCGCGGCCCGAGAACTCGATGGCCTCGATCTTCTTGTGTTTGAGGGAGACGATGGCAACAGCCGTAACCATACCGTCGTTGGCGAGCTTCTGGCGATCGCGCAGGACGATGGGGTCGGTATCGCCGATGCGCAGACCGTCGACGTAGACGACGCCGGACTCGACGGGCGTGCCGCGCTTGACGATACCACCGCGCATCTCGAGCGTGTCGCCGTTATCGAGGATAAAGATATGATCGTCCTTGATGCCCATCTTGCGGGCCAGCTGGGCATGGGCGCGCAGATGCACGGCCTCACCGTGAACCGGCATAAAGTACGTGGGCTTGGCCATGGCCATCAGGAGCTTGAGCTCCTCCTGGCTACCGTGACCGGAGACGTGGACGAGAGCGCGGTTCTTATCCCACACGTCGCAGCCGAGCTTGGCCAGGCTGTTGACGACCTGCTGGACGGCCTTCTCGTTGCCAGGAACGGGAGTTGCCGAGAGGATAACGGTATCGCCCTCGTGAATGGAGAGCGTCTTGTGCTCGCCATTGGCCATGCGGGACAGAGCCGACAGCGGCTCGCCCTGCGAACCAGTGCACATGACGACGATCTTGTCGTCAGGCAGGTTATCGATATCGAAGGCATCGATGATATCGGCATCATCGATGTTGAGATAACCGAGCTCGCGCGCCACGCGGGTGTTCGTGAGCATGGAGCGACCGGTCACAACGACCTTACGGCCGCACTTGCGGGCGGCATCGCAGATCTGCTGCAAACGATGGATGTGGCTCGAGAACGACGCGACGAACACGCGACCCGGGGCGTTCTTGATGGCGTGCAGCAGGTTGGGACCAACCTCGGCCTCGGACTTGGTAAAGCCGGGAACCGTGGCGTTGGTAGAGTCGGAAAGCAGCAGGTCGATGCCCTGCTTGGCAAAGCGGCTGATAGCGGCATAGTCGGGCGTGACGCCGTCGATGGGCGTCTGGTCAAGCTTAAAGTCACCCGTGTGCATAACGGTGCCCTGATTGGTGCGGATGAACACGCCCAGAGCGCCGGGGATGGAGTGCGTCATCGAGAAGAAGTCGAGCGAGATGCCGCCGAGGTTGACATGGCTGCCGCCCTTGACCTCGCGGAACTTGGGTGCGCGGATGCGGAACTCAGAAAGCTTGCCCTCGATAAAGCCAAGCGTCAGCTTGCTCGAGAAGATGGGCACCTTATTGTTGAGGTCCTGCAGCAGATACGGAAGCGAACCGGTGTGGTCCTCGTGGCCGTGGGTGACGACGATACCGCGGAGCTTCTCCTCGTTCTCTAGAACATAGGTGTAGTCGGGAAGCACCAGGTCGATACCGGGCTGGGAGTCATCGGGGAACATGAGGCCGGCGTCGACGAGCACCATGTCGTCGCCGCACTCGAAGACCGTCATGTTCTTGCCGATGCCATCAAGGCCGCCGAGCGGGATGATCTTCAAGGGAGATGATTTTTTAGCTGCCATAGGTTAGTGTGGTTTCCTTTCTTCGAAACGGGTCTGGAACAACCGACGGGGCGCTTCTGGCAAACCGACCGTCGGGAACGTACAAACATGCATCGCAGAGTCGATGCAATAACCACAGTATGATACCCATTTGCCCACCAATAGACCACCCATGCATCAAAGCCCCATCTGAACCGGTCTATCCCGCCGGTTTCCCGTAGAGCAGGAAACTTCATATGCGGCCCTCCCGGGCGCAAGCAAAAGGGCGACCCCTGTCCGGAGTCGCCCTTGATGAGCTGCTTATATGCGGCTGTTACTCGGCGTCGTGGTGACGGCGGGGCTTGCGGCCTCCGTTGTCGCCGGGACGGCGCGGACGGTCGCTCCGCTCGGAGCGCTCGCGACGCGGACGCTCACGGCGCTGGAAGTGCTCGCCGTCGCCCTCGGAGGCACCCTCGGCGCGAGCCGGGGCCTCGGGCTTGTCAAGACGATCGAGTGAGATCTTGCCGCGATCGTCGACCTCGATGACGACGACCTTGACCTCGTCGCCGACGTTGAGGACGTCCTCGACCTTCTCCACGCGGCCCTTGGCGACGCGGGAGATGTGCAGCAGGCCGTCCTTACCAGGCAGCAGATTCACGAAGGCACCGAAGGGCTGGATGGATACCACGCGACCGGTGTACTCCTCGCCCGGCTCGGGAACCTTGATGATGAGCTTGATACGCTCGACAGCCTGATCGACGGACTCGCCGGTGCCGCCGACAAAGACGGTGCCGTCCTCCTGGATGTCGACCGAAGCGCCAGTCTCGTCCTGGATGCCACGGATGACCTTACCGCCGGAACCGATGACGTCGCGGATCTTATCGGTCGGAACCTGGATGGAGACGATGCGCGGGGCGGTGCTGCGCGTGGTGTGGCGCGGCTCGGGGATCACATCGAGCATCTTCTGAAGGATGAAGGCGCGACCCTCCTTGGCCTGCTGCAGGGCGCGGGCCAAGATGTCAAAGGTAAGGCCGGTGGCCTTGTTGTCCATCTGCAGGGCAGTGATGCCCTCGGTGGTGCCGGTGACCTTAAAGTCCATGTCGCCCAGGAAGTCCTCGAGACCCTGGATGTCGGACAGGACCACGGTCTTGCCCTCCTCCTGGATCAGGCCCATGGCGATACCGGAGACCGGGCGCTTAATGGGCACGCCGCCGTCCATAAGGGCGAGCGTGGAGCCGCAGGTCGAAGCCATCGAAGAGGAGCCGTTGGACTCCATGACCTCAGAGACCACGCGGATGGCGTAGGGGAACTCGTTCTCGTCGGGGAGCACCGGAAGCAAAGCGCGCTCGGCCAGGTTGCCGTGGCCGATCTCGCGGCGCTTGGGGCTGCCCATGCGGCCGGTCTCGCCGGTGCAGAACGGCGGGAAGTTGTAGTGGTGCATGTAGCGCTTGCCCTCGGTGGGCTCGATGGTATCCAGACGCTGGCCCTCGTTGAGCATACCGAGCGACAAGACGGAAAGCACCTGGGTCTGGCCACGCTGGAACAGACCGGAGCCGTGAACGAGCGGCAGGGAGTTATCCTTCACCATGATGGGGCGAATCTCATCGGCG
>UMKA01047426.1_pt1 | contig 13212 bp, 10 predicted proteins | sample 1966211 | NCBI WGS metagenome assembly UMKA01 (sample SAMEA4836165, study PRJEB28245) | human gut metagenome | biome: gut microbiome; material: fecal sample | place: Denmark | collected 2008
TGCGTGCGATGTTGTAGCACACCACGATGGTGAGCGTCACCACCACTGCCGCGATCGGCAGACACTTGATACCCTGCGTGAACAGCACCGTCAGATTGAGCTTGAAACCAAGCAGGATGATGCCCAGGCGAAGCAGCTTGTTCGAAATGAGCCCGGCCGCATCCTTCACACCGGCCTTATGTTCGGCGGAACGGTTCGAATACCATTTGCGGATCGGGAACTGCGCGACCATGCCGATGAGCAGAGCGATGATCAACGCGCCGAACAGGCTGAATCCCGGAAACTGCTTGAGCCACGAAGCCACCAGAGAGGCCGCCAACGTGACGATGCCAATGAACGCCATTTCCTTGGTGGCTATGCGAGTCCACCATTTCTTGCAAAAATCAATCACGAGCGTCAAGTGTTCCGGTTCATGCGGACAAGCCGGCCGGATGGGGAGACACGCGCGGGAATCCATATTTTGCAACATATCTCGAACGGGTTTGAGGTCTGTTTGCTTCAAGTCGGGTTTAAGTTGGTACGCTGGAGATGCAAGCCAAAAACACAGGCAGAATCAAGGAGGGTCAAGATGCAATTCGAAGCCTCGCGACTGGAAGGACTGGAACACCGCACCGACGCGCAGTCCGCACCGGAAGTGTTCTTCACGCCGATCATCACACCGGAAAGCCTCGTCGCCGCCTACCATGCGCTCGGACGCAAGCCGGAAGGCAAAACGGCCATCAAAGTCCATTCCGGCGAATCGGAAAAATCCAATAATCTCAATCCTTCGCTCGTCAAGGACCTCGTGCAGGAGATCGGCGGCACGCTCGTGGAATGCGCTACCGCATACGACGGCAATCGTGAAACCCCCGAAAAAAGCCTTGCCACGTTCAAAAAGCACGGATACGCCGATCTTGCGCCAATCCAGATCATGGACATGAGCGGCGAAATCGAGATCCCGGTGGCCAAGCACCGCCACATCGCCTACGACATCGTCGGCAAGCATATCGACGACTACGATTCCATTTTCGTGCTGTCGCATTTCAAAGGCCATCCGATGGGAGGCTTCGGCGGCGCGCTCAAGAACGTGTCCATCGGCATAGCCTCGTCGAACGGCAAACGCTGGATCCATTCCGCCGGCGTCACCAAGGACAAGTGGGTGGAAACTCCTCAGGATGCATTCCTCGAATCGATGGCCGAAGCCGATGAGGCCGTGATCAGCCACATGCATGGCAAGATGATGTATCTGAACGTCATGAACCGCCTGTCGGTGGATTGCGACTGCCTGGCCTCCCCGACGGAACCGGACATGCATGACATCGGCGTGCTGTCCTCGCTCGACCCGGTGGCACTCGACCAGGCATGCGTCGACCTCATCCACACCGCCCCCGACGGAGCGTCCGTCACCGAACGCATCGCCTCGCTCCACGGCGAACACATCCTCGAATACGCCGAGGAACTTGGCATCGGTTCGCGCGCGTACCGTCTGACCGTACTCGACTGACGGCGAACGCAATGGTCACGAAACCCGCGAAGCCTACGGAAGCCAGCATCGCAATCGCACGTATCGAAACGTTGCTTGCCGAACGCGATTGTGTGTTCGTCGCAATCGACGGGCCATGCACGTCTGGCAAAACCACGTTTGCCGCGATGCTCAACAGGCGTTTCGGCGGCAACGTGCTGCACATGGACGATTTCTTCCTCCGTCCCGAACAGCGCACGCCGGAACGTTTCGCCGAACCCGGCGGCAACGTGGACCGTGAACGGTTCGAAACGGAAGTGCTGGCACCGCTCGCCGCCGGACAAGCCGCGCAATACCGGCCATGGGATTGCCATACAGGCGATTTCGCCGTCGCGTACGCCGTCGAACCGGCCCAGCTGACCATTGTGGAAGGCAGCTACAGCATGCACCCCGCCTTGCGGAGGTATTACGATTGCATGATCTGTCTTGCGGTCGATCCTGCCGAACAGTTGCGTCGGCTCGAACGACGCAATCCACGCATGTTGCAACGATTCGTCGACGAGTGGATTCCGCTGGAAAACCGCTATTTCGAAGCGACCAATATCCAAGCCGTCGCCGATTTGCTGGTCGACACCGCGCTGCCGGACGGTGGGTCGGTCGTCGAGCCGGTATGACGTATACGCATATCCGAAGAGAAGGAAACATTAAGGAGAAAACAAATGTCTGATTCTGCAACCATGCCCGCGGCCGCCCTGCGCCGCACCGACCTGCCGAAACTGAGTCTCGGCACCAAGACAGCAGCCACCCTGCTCGCCATCGTCGCAGCGGTCGTGCTGCCGCAACTGTTCCACGTCATCGGCGCCGTCTCCGGACAGGGCACCATGCTGGGCGTCGCGTTCCTGCCGATGCATCTGCCGATCATCTTCGTCGGCCTGATCGCGGGTCCCGCCGTCGGCGCGATCGCCGGCGCCGCCGCTCCGCTCGTGAGCTTCCTGCTGTCCGGCATGCCGATGCTGGCGATGCTGCCGCTCATGATGGTCGAACTGTGCGCGTACGGCCTGGTGGCCGGTCTGCTGCGCGGCATCAAGCTGCCGAGCCTGGCGAAGGTGGTCATCGCACAGCTCGCCGGACGTGTGGTGCTGACCGCAGCCACCGCGATCGCCGTGTTCGCGTTCGGTTCCAGCAAGGCCATCGCCGCCACATGGACGAGCGATCTGGCCGCCGGCCTGCCCGGTCTCGCGCTGCAGTGGGCGCTGATTCCGCTCGCCGCCTACTGGACCGAGTCGCTGATCGCCAAGCGCAACCACTGATATGACGTTTGCCCGGCCACGTTCTGGGCAAACGCGTGATATGCGGGAGCCGAGCCGTTAAGCTCGGCTCCCGTTACTTATAGGAGGACTACGTAGGAGTTTTACGAAGGGGAAGCGGTCATGATCGCAGGAGTGTCCATCACCACTTTGCTGCTGGTGCTTGTCGCCGGAATCGGCGCGGGATTCGTCGGATACGCGGTCGGCGCGTCCTCGCTGATCTCCTATCCTGCGTTGCTGGCGTTCGGCATTCCGCCCGTGCTGTCCAACACCACGAACACGGTGGGCGTGTGCGGCACCGGCATCGGCGGCCTGCTCTCCGCCCGCAAGGAGCTCAAAGGCCAAGGCAGACGCGTGGCCGTCTACGCGTGCATCGGCCTGGTCGGCGGCATCATCGGCGGCCTGCTGCTGCTCGAACTGCCGGCGAAGGTCTTCGAATTCGCCGTGCCGCCGCTCATCCTGTTCAGCGCGCTTATCATCGCGCTCAACCCACGTAAGAAAGCCGCCGCGCGCGACGCCGTGGCGCAGGCGCTGCCGCAATCGCATCAAGGTGAGCGGGCCGCACGAATCGCCAGCAAAACGGCGGACGGCACATTGCGCAACGATCCATGGTGGCTGTGGGCGGGCGTGAGTTTCGTCGGCGTGTATTCCGGCTATTTCGGCGCCGCCGCCGGCACGCTCGCCCTGGCCATCCTCGACTTGGGCAAAATCGGCCCGTTCCACCAGATCAACGCGCTGAAAACCGTGGTCGGCTTCGGCGCGAACATCTCCGCCGCGATCATGTTCATCTGCCGTGGCTCCGTCTACTGGCCGTTCGCCATCGCCATGTGCCTGGGCTGCATCATCGGCAGTTCCATCGCCCCTCCGGTCACACGCCATATCCCCGAGAACATCATGCGCGCCGCCGCCGTGCTCACCGGCATCGTCCTCGCCGTCAAGCTTGGCTGTAGCACCTATTTCTAAAAGCCTTTGGTTCCGGAGTGTGGCGTGTGACCGTGCGGCTGCGCTCCGGAACGACAATTTCCGGTTCCTCGTGTGCCGAGATTCGTCTTGGCCTGGTGACTTGCGGCGGGTTTGTTCCCAAGCGGGTGTTCCGTAGGTGGTTTTTCGCTTCCGTAGGTGGTTGCCGGAGGAAAGGCGTTTGAGAAACGGCTTAAATTAAGCCATTCTCAGACACCAATACCAGAACCAACCACCTACGGAACCACAAAACCACCTACGGAATTGAGTCTGGCAACGGTGTTTGGCGCTTTTACTGAAGATGGTGAAAAACGGTATATGCCGCTTCGAGTGGCTCGATTATTTCGAATATCTGAAAAGAGTAGGAACCCCCCATTAGATAAGTGTCGATAGTGCCCGCATGACGATATCTACGTCCTTGTTTTCCAGCTCGCGAATGACGTGCAGATAGGTTTCCTGAGTTGTAGTCATGCTGGCATGGCCTAGACGGCGTGACACGCTGGCGATCGATACGCCGGCGAACAGCAGCAGCGATGCGTGTGTATGGCGTAGACCATGGACGGAAATAACTGGCACGTCCACGTTTCTGCAATGTTTTGCAAGCACGTCGTTGGCTGTTGAGTTGTAGACCTTGCCGTGCACGAAAATAGGTTTATCATGCGGAAGATCCTTGAGTAATCCAGACATTTGCATGATGAGTTGCCAGTCGAGTTGCACTTTACGCACGGACGATTCGTTTTTCGTGGGTACGAAACCGCCGCCGTTTTTATAATCCCAAGTTTTGTTGACGGAAAGCGTCTGGTGTGCGAAATCAAAGTCATCGGGTGTGAGCCCAAGCGCCTCAGAGAATCGGAGTCCGGTTTTCGCGATAAGGAGGATAAGCCAATCCCAGCTTGCCTCGGCCCCAAGATCAAGGTCCGCGAGCATGGCATGCAGCTCGAATTGGTTGAGATACTTCATTTTCTTAATGCGTGGCTGCTTGCCTTTGATGATGACTTTGCGCGTTGGATCACGCGGGATGAGTCCTTCGTCAACGGCATCGAGAATGGCGCCTTTGATCTGATGGTGAAAATCCATGGTGGTTTGGCGCTCATGATGCTGTGCATATCCGTTGATGAGCTGCTGGTATGCGGTTCGATCCATATCGGTGAGTCTGAGTTCAGGGATGAGCTTGCCGAGCCAGGATTGCGTAAGTCGATATTTGCCCATGGTCACGTCTCTGATGGCGCCTTCCTTGTACGTTCTCACCCACTGGGCGTAGTAGTCGCAGAACAGCGATTCTGATGTGATGGTTTCCTGCATGAGATGCGCCTTTCTGAAAATAGGGGATTGGCGCAGCCATCATACTTACGCTGATGAAGGGTGATGAGCGAGTCCAGACGGTCGAAGAACGCGCCGATTCGCTTCTTTTCATCCATTCCTTTCGGCATCAGAAAAATGAGCTGACAAAGCGTCGAATATTTCACCCGACGTTTTTCGATAAGCGAACCTGTAGCCGCATCGTCAAATCTTTTCAGGGCAACTGATGTTTTAAAGTACGAGTTCCAGAAGCCGCTGCATTTGTCATTGTCAATAGAAAATACATCGTAATACCCGGAAACACAGACACTAAAAGAGTTTTTGTTATATCCAAATGCTCCGAATCGGAGATTCATTGGATTAGTAACGAATTCATTGGGACTGACGATTTTAAATAAATCTTCTGTCTTGGTTATAAGAGAAGTACGCTCATAACGATCCGTTTTGGGAGTTATACCATCTTCAATAGTCAGACTAAAAATTGGATTACTTTCAAAATCTGATGTGCGCACGTTTCGTTCTTGGAGGATGTCACCCAGCTTACGCTGTTCCCAAGCGGGGGTGCGGTATTCTTGTGAAAGATGTGCAGTCGCTCGTGGAGCCGCGCATTTTGCCGGCACCGCAATGAGGAGGGATAGATGAACAAGCAGCAGCTCGCTTCGAAAATCTGGGAGTCCGCCAATAAGATGCGTTCCAAGATTGAGGCGAACGAATACAAGGATTACATTCTTGGCTTCATCTTCTACAAGTTCCTTTCAGAAAACGAGCTGATGCGCTTGAAGGACACCGATTTCACCGAGGATGACCTGCTGCTGCTTACGGAGGATAATCCGGACATTGTGGAAGGCGTACAGGATGAGTGCGGCTACTTCATCTCCTATGACAACCTGTTTTCCACATGGGTCAAAAAGGGCAACGATTTCGAGATTTCCAACGTGCGTGATGCGCTTTCGGCGTTCTCCCGCAACATCAATCCAGCGCGTAAGAGAGTGTTCGACGGTATTTTCGACACCCTGCAGACCGGACTTTCCAAGCTTGGCACCGATGCGAGGAGCCAGTCCAAGGCCGCACGAGACCTGATTTATCTCATTAAGGACATTCCGATGGATAGCCGTCAGGATTATGACGTGCTCGGATTCATTTACGAATATCTCATCAGCAATTTTGCCGCCAATGCGGGCAAGAAGGCCGGTGAATTCTACACACCGTCCGAGGTCTCCCAGCTGATGAGCGAAATCGTCGCATGGCATTTGCAGGGGCGCGAGCAGATCAAGATCTACGATCCAACATCCGGTTCCGGCTCTTTGCTGATTCATATTGGCCAGTCTGTGGCTCGGCGCAATGGCAATCCGAATTCCATCATGTATTACGCGCAGGAACTCAAGGAGAACACCTACAACCTGACGCGTATGAATCTGGTGATGCGCGGTATTCTTCCCGACAACATCGTCGCCCGCAACGGCGACACCTTGGAAGACGACTGGCCGTGGTTCGACACGTTGGAAAACAAGGAGGAAACATACAATCCGTTGTTCGTGGATGCGGTGGTTTCCAACCCTCCCTACTCGCAGAATTGGGATCCTACTGACAAGGAGATCGATCCACGCTTCAGCTATGGCATAGCACCGAAGTCCAAGGCGGACTATGCGTTCCTGCTCCATGACTTGTACCATCTGCGTGCCGATGGCATCATGACCATCGTTCTGCCTCACGGTGTGCTGTTCCGTGGTGGCGAGGAAGGCCAGATTCGTAAGAATCTGATTGAAAACCACCATATTCAGGCGATTATCGGCCTTCCGGCGAATATTTTCTTCGGTACGGGCATCCCCACCATCGTGATGGTGCTGCGCAAGAAACGCGATGACGACAGGGTGCTCATTGTTGACGCGTCGAAACATTTCATCAAGGACGGCAAGAACAACAAGCTACAGGCTTCTGACATCAAACGCATTGTCGACGTGGTGTCGAACAACCGCACGGTGCCCAAATTCAGCCGTTTGGTGTCCATTGACGAGATTCGCGCCAATGATTACAACCTCAACATTCCCCGGTATGTTGATTCGTCTGAGAATGCGGAGACATGGGATGTGTACGCTTCGATGTTCGGAGGCGTTCCGAAGAGCGAGGTCGAGCAGCTTGGGGAATATTGGAACGCCTGGCCGAGTCTGAAGGCTGAGCTGTTCCGCGATAATGGTGCTTGCTATGCCTGTGACCATGATGATATCGCCACTGTGGTGCACAACAATGCCGATGTAAAAACGTTCATTGCCTCGTATGGGCAAGCCATTTCCGGCCTGCCTGCTGACCTACGCTCCCGTTTGGTGGAGCATCCCGAACAGGTGGATGCGCTCGGGCAGGAAACGGCCATTGGCGAGGAACTGGATGCGATGATCGCCAATACCGCGCTGATCGACCCGTATGACGCCTATCAGAAGCTTGATGATGCGTGGAACGGTATCTCCATTGATTTGGAAGTGCTGGGTTCCGAAGGCTTCGATGCGGTAAGAGCCGTGGACCCGAACATGGTCATCAAGAAAAAAGGCGGCAAGGATGTGGAAGTGCAGGATGGCTGGATTGGCCGCGTTCTGCCCTTCGACTTGGTTCAGCGTGAGCTGCTGCACGATGATTTGGCCGCGATCGAGGCGGACGAACGCCGTGTGCAGGACATTGATTCCGAGATTGAAACCATTTTGGAAGGTTTCGATGAGGATGACAAGCAGAATAGTGATGCGGTTAATCAGGACGGTGATGCCTTCGTTGCTGCCGAGTTGAAGAAAGCGGTTAAGGCGATCGGCAAGAATCCGGCTTCTGATTTTGAGCGCGGCTTGGTGCAGGCCCAAAAGCTGTTCGATGAGTCAAAGAAACTGAAGTCCGGTATCAAAACCAAGCGAAATGCGTTGGAGGAGAAGACCTGCGATGCGATCAAGGCGTTGGGCGATGACGAAGCCAGAAGGTTGCTGGAAGCCAAGTGGATTACGCCATTGCAGAAGCAGTTGGAAAAACTGCCGAATGCCGTGATCGACGAGCTCATTGGCAAAGTGAACGCGTTGAAGAACAAGTACGCCACCACGTATGCCGATGTATGCGGCCAAATCGATGAAGCGGAGAAGGAATTGTCCGGAATGCTTGGCGATTTGACCGGTAATGCCCGCGATCTGGCGGGCTTGGAAGAGCTCAAAGCACTGCTCGGGGGTGAATAATTATGGTCGAACAGCATGGAAAAACACTAGTTCCGCAGATTCGTTTCGCTGGTTTCACTGACCCTTGGGAACAGCGTAAGCTCTCTGAACTGGTTGAAATTGAGAGAGGAGGTTCGCCACGACCGATTGAGCGATACATTACAGATGATCCTTGTGGACTTAATTGGGTGAAAATTGGCGATGCTCCAGAACTTGGCCGATATATAACCCAAACTACCGAGAAAATAAAACCTGAAGGTCTCGCAAAAACCCGCCAGGTGTATCCGGGGGATCTAGTTTTATCGAACTCTATGAGCTTTGGACGACCATACATCATGGCCATTAGAGGCTGTATTCATGACGGCTGGCTGCTGATCCGCGATGCCCAGAAACACTTCGATCCTATTTTCCTCTGCCATATGTTGGGTGCTCCACAGATGCTTAATCAATATCGCATGTTCGCAGCAGGAAGCACGGTTAATAATCTCAACAAAGAACTTGTTGGGAAAGCCATCGTTTCATTGCCAAGTAAAGATGAACAACGTGAAATTGGTATTGTCTTGGACCGTCTGGACTCGCTCATCACCCTTCATCAGCGTAAGTATTGTGGTGTTGTTTCTTGGATGTTAGGGGTTGCGCTCGTAAGATTGAGCTCGGAAAAGTGATGGTGCGTTCGGGGAGATGGAACATGTTCTACGATAAGGAATCGGATTTCGAAGACGATCTGGTTGCGGTGCTGAAACGCCACGGGTGGACCGATGGTGTGTTGGAATATCCAACCGAACAGGATCTCATCGACAACTGGGCTAACATCCTATTCGACAACAACAAAGGCATCGATCGCCTGAACGGGCAGCGCCTTACCAAGGGTGAGATGGCGCAGATCCTCGAACAGATCGAAACATTGCGCACGCCATTGGCGTTGAATTCCTTCATCAACGGCAAGACCGTGTCCATCAAACGTGACAATCCCGCAGACACAGCACATTTCGGTAAGGAAATCAGCCTGAAGATCTACGATCGCCAGGAAATCGCCGCTGGGCAAAGCCGGTACCAAATCGCAAGACAGCCGATGTATCCGGCAAAAAACAAAATGCTGAACGATCGTAGAGGAGACGTCTGCCTGCTCATCAACGGCATGCCGGTCATCCATATCGAACTGAAGAAAAGCGGCATTCCCATAAGCCAGGCCACCAATCAAATCGCCAAATACGCGCATGAAGGCGTGTTCACCGGGCTGTTCAGACTCGTGCAGGTCTTCGTGGCCATGAATCCGGATGATGCCGTGTACTTCGCCAATCCCGGTGAAGGCGATTTCAACAGCAACTACTTCTTCCACTGGGCTGACTTCAACAATGAGCCCATAGCGGCGAACAACCATGTCGGGCAGGATGAATGGAAGCGTTTCACATCTGATCTGCTATCCATTCCCATGGCACACCAGCTCATCGGGTTCTATACGGTCGCCGATTCCGCAGACGGATGCCTCAAAGTGCTACGCAGCTACCAATACCAGGCGGTGAACGCCATTTCCGACCGTGTACGCACCTGCAAATGGGATGAGCCGGTGCCAAGCGGCACGCCGGGCCGTCCGGGCGGTTATGTGTGGCACACCACTGGCTCGGGCAAAACCATGACCAGCTTCAAGGCTGCGCAGCTCATCGCTGGCTCGAAAGATGCCGACAAGGTGGTCTTCCTCATGGACCGTGTCGAATTGGGCACGCAGTCGCTGCTGGAATACCGGTCGTTCGCGGATGATGCCGATGATGTGCAGGGCACGGAAAACACGGATGTGCTCAAATCGAAACTGGCAAGCATCGACCCCAAAGACACACTCATCGTCACCTCCATCCAGAAAATGAGCAACATCAAAGCGGGCGAGGGGCATATCACCGAAGAGGAAGTGAAGAAGCTCGCTGGCAAACGCATCGTATTCATTATCGACGAATGCCATCGTTCCACGTTCGGCGAGATGCTGCAGGATATTCGCCATTCCTTCCCGAACGCGTTGTATTTCGGTTTCACGGGCACTCCGATTCATGAGGAGAACCGTAAGAAGGGCGCGACCACATCAATGGTGTTCGGCGATTGCCTTCACCGATACAGCATCGCCGACGGCATCCGCGATGGCAATGTGCTCGGATTCGACCCGTACATGGTGTTGACCTACCGAGATAAGGACGTTCGTCAAGCGGTCGCATTGGAGAAAGCGAAAGCCGCGACGGTTGAGGAAGCCCAGGTAGACCCGGCGAAAGCTGAGGTGTTCTACCATTACATGGATCCGAAGCAAATGCCGATGGGACCCATGGAAACGCAGGCCGGAGAACATGTCAAAGGCATTGAGGACTATCTGACCGCAGCGCAGTATGCGCAAGGCACGCCACATGAAGACAAGGTCGTGGAGGATATTCTCGACCAATTCCCCTTGCTGAGCAGAGGCAACAAATTCCATGCGATGCTGGCCACGAGTTCCATTCCCGAGGCGATCAGCTATTACCATCTGTTCAAGGAACGTGCTCCGCAGATGCACGTGACCGCGCTGTTCGACCCCAACGTCGACAATTCCGACGGCGCAATCCTCAAGGAGGATGCGCTTAAGGAAATCATCGGCGATTACAACGAACTGTTCGACAAGGATTTCATCATCCCCACATGGCCGAAGATGAAGAAAGACATCACCGCGCGGCTTTCCCACAAGCGTCCATACCTGACGGTCGACCAGCACCGTGAGAAACGGCTGGATCTGCTGATCGTGGTTGATCAGATGCTGACAGGTTTCGACTCCAAGTGGGTCAACACGCTGTACCTCGACAAAATCATCGACTATGAGAACATCATCCAGGCATTCAGTCGCACGAATCGACTGTTCGGTCCCGATAAGCCTTTCGGAACTATTCGCTACTACCGCAAGCCACACACCATGAAGGGGTATATCGAAGCGGCGGTAAAACTGTATTCCGGAGACAAGCCGCTCGATCTGTTCGTGCAGAAACTGCCGGAAAACGTGCGCCTGATGGATGCGCGTTTCGAAGAAATCGCCTCCGTGTTCAGTGCCGGAGGCGTGGAAGATTTCATGCGACTGCCGGAATCGGTGGAGGCATGCCGCAAGTTCGCAAAACTGTTCGTGGAACTCAATGATTTCCTGGAATCCGCCAAAGTGCAAGGTTTCACTTGGGAACAGCAGGAATACTCCGTCACCCATGACGATGGATCCGTGGAGGTTGTGCGGCCGAAGCTTGATGAACGGACATATCTGATTCTTGTACAGCGGTATAAGGAAATGTTCAGCAGCGGCGAAGGTTCCGGCAGCGGTCCGGAAGCACCATATGAACTTGACGGCCATATCACTGAGATAGATACAGGATTGATTGATACGGATTACATGAACGCCAACTTCACCAAATGGCTCAAGGCGCTTGGCGGAGGCGATCCGGCCCTGTTGGCATCAGCCGAGGAGGAGTTGCATAAGTCGTTCGCTTCGCTCAGCCAAGAGGAACAACGGTATGCCGAACTGTTCATGCATGATGTGGAACGTGGCGAAATCGAGTTGGAGGAAGGCAAGACGCTACGCGACTACATCACATATTACGCGAACAGCGCCAAAAACAGCCAAGTGGAGCAAATCACCAAGGCGTTTGACGTGGATGGGGCGTTGCTCAACGAGATGATGCGGCTTGACCTTACAGAGACAACCCTGAACGAATTCGGACGATTCGACCGGTTGAAAGCGTCGGTTAACAGGTCTTTGGCAAAGGCGTTTTTCGATAAGCCGGATAGTCCGGTCTCCCAATTCACGGCGAATCTTCTCGCCACGAAGCTGCTGAAGAGCTTTATCCTTGAGGGAGGATTCGATTTGGACGATCGGAAATAGCGGGGAGAATCATGGCTGTTGTTGACGAAGCGAAGCTGAGATACTTGGACTTCCTCTCCCGCGAGGATCGTGTTCGGCACCACCGGTACGTCGAGGAAATGAAACAGTACGACATGATGCGTTCCGGCGACATCAACGCCATCGCCGAAAGCACGCGTCTGTGGGACTCCGGACTGTACGGCTACCTGTCGGACGATCCGCTCAAAAACGCCAAATACCGGTTCGTCACCACCATCACGCTCGCCACACGTTTCGCCATCGAAGGCGGTATGGACGAGGAGGACGCCTACAACGCCTCCGACCTGTACATCCAGGATCTGGAGAAATGCAAGACGCCCGACGACGTGCGGCGCCTCCACACCGACATGATGACATTCTTCACATGGGCCATGGCCGACATGCAGAAGGCGGAAACACATTCCAAAGCCGTCAACGAATGCCTGGACTACATCCACTACCATCTGCATGAGAAAATCACCGTGCCCATCCTCGCCGAGCATGTGCATCTGAACCCCACGTACCTGTCGGAGCTGTTCAAACGCGAAACGGGCACGGCCATATCGCAATACATCACCGACAAGCGTATGGAAGCGGCCGAGAACATGCTCAAATACTCGGAATACAGCTTCGACGAGATCGCCCAGATCCTCGCATACCGGTCGCAAAGCCACTTCTCGAAGGTGTTCAAAAAACATTCCGGCATGACGCCGGGGGAGTACCGCACCAAGTACGCGCAGAACGGCATCTGGCCGGAGTGATTGCGATCACGGCGTCTACCACGCCGGTTGCGGTGAACCGCCGGTGACGGCACCGCGAAATTCGGGTGTGCCAATCGTGAAATCGACGTGTCCGCGCGTGCGAAACACGCGCGAATCAGCTACGGTGGAAGCATTCAATGATGATGCGCACCACCGGCCGAATGAACGGCGGAACAAGGAACGTGCGCGCAGGATGTGGATGAAAGCGAAGGAATAAACGAATATGGGAATGCCCCTTGATCTGTATGTGATCCGACATGGCGAGTCGGAGGCGAACGTCATCATCAGCGCCGGCGAACAGGGTGACAACTCGCTGTATACGCAGGACAACGTCACTGTGCCGGACCGTTCGTGGAGGCTCACCGCCACCGGACGCAAGCAGGCCGACTGCATCGGC
>UMKA01034464.1_pt1 | contig 13146 bp, 10 predicted proteins | sample 1966211 | NCBI WGS metagenome assembly UMKA01 (sample SAMEA4836165, study PRJEB28245) | human gut metagenome | biome: gut microbiome; material: fecal sample | place: Denmark | collected 2008
CAACTGGAATATTGGCGCACTTTTCAATTAGTATCTACATATACAACTTGCACCAAAACGCGGAAATTCCTCATTTTTTAAGCAAACCAAATAATATCTATAGAATAAATAGTCAATAAATTTTTTCATAAAAAATATCAATCATAGGCTTAACTACACGAGTGTTATCCGGTACAATGATAAAATCATCATCATAATGTCTTTGCATCTGATAATGTATTTTATCTTCTCCGAAAACAACCCCATTTTCATCTCCTAAACCAATTTTTCCTGCATAGTAATCAATCCAGTCCCCTAAAGATTTGTCAGTTGTTGCATACAACAATATATCTGCACCTATAATAACTCCACCAAGTACCCATGAAGCAGGAAATGCTGAAGTTAACATAAAAATACTGAATAAATGAGAAACTTTTAATTGGTGAGAATTGTAAATATCGAAAGCAGTCAAAGATAAATTAGTCCTCCAAAGTCCCCGTTTTATTGTTTTCAATGTTTTGGGAATAATCTTATCATTCAATTCTCTTAAGGAAGTATTTATTCCATTTCTTTTTAAAGATTGAAATACGGACTCTGAAATTTTTTTGGCTCTATTTGCCCTTTGGGGATAGGGGTTATTTAAATACTTGTCGTAAAAATTCCTTTCAATATTAAACATTTCGTTTAATGGTCCTAAAGCTGTTTCAATCACCCCTAATGCAGAAGAAGAAGCCCATATTATTTCTGCAATATTGATTCTGAATTCAAATTCAAAATTTTTTAGACTACCTTCATAATTTATTCTTTCAATTGTCTTATTTAATTCATCAACATAGCGAATAGAAAGCATTTCTACATCAACAATAGCCTCTTGTTCCTTAAATTTTATACTAAGTTTTAAAGAATCAGGACTAGGTAAAAACAACTGCTTCCCCTGATAAACAACATAATAGCGACCAGCCATGTCTGTTTTCAAGATTTTTCTTTTAAGTCTTTCCACAACAATATCAAATCCTTCTTGAATACATTCTTCAGACTGGTCTATACATTGTATGTCAATTATTGGATGATAGCAATCTGTACCCGAGAATACTTCAACGGGGAGATGTTGCACAAAGGCATAACCTAATCCAAAGACATGACCTGTATAAAATTCTCCCCTTTTATTATTCTCCAAGAAATCATTAGGGCTTATAATTACATTATCATTTTGTATAGGCATAATATATCTTGCTACTTAACCCAGTTATTATCAAAATCAATACCATTCAAATTCACACTTTCAGGAGACAGTATTAAATTGGTGCTTAGACCTATACCAATGTTTATTGAACGCTTCAAACTGATACAATACGCATTCGTAAACGCCACCTCAAATATCACCCCGGACGTACCGGTCTTGAACAGTATCGCCCCGCTCTTCTTCATCCATGGTTTCACGGCCCATCCGTAGATGTTGTTCTTCACTGTTTGCGAAAGGGTTATCATGATGCGTCCGCCGCGCACTTCCCCTTCCGGCTGGTTCTTTATGCCATCGACAGGCTGGTGAAAACCGATTTTGAACTGTTCCACTGCATACTCGTCACCGTCAACACTGAATATGACATTCACATTGCTGTCCACTTGCGGAAAACTAAAGAGTCCCATAACATTGTTGTTTTTAAAATACCCACTGATTTTCAAATTCCTCCGAGCCGAACGTCAGTTTCTGAGCCTGCACGGTCAACTTGGTTGCGATATAGCTTTTCCCCTGCCGGATATAGCTGATTTCCATATCCACACAGGTCGCTTTCTCAAAGAGTATCTTTTCGAGCGTGGAACCCTGGTTGTCATGGACCACGATGGCTCCGTTCTGATACTTGCGGGCATCCAGCATCCACTGGATCATGTCACGGTTGGGAAGATGGGGATAAGTCACATAGAACGTACCGCCTTTCACCTCGGTCTGGGCCTGTCCTTTGATGTCTATCCCCTGGGCGAACCCGAACTCACAGCCGATAAGCTGGTAACTGTCCTTATACATATCGACCAGCGAGGAAGCGGCAAGATTGCCGATCTTTAAGAATACTGTATATCCAAACATACTGTACTTGATTATTGGTGAATATTCCAGGTTAATTCATTCTGTTCGTCCAGACCCACCTCCAGATTTTTTCCTTTGCACAGCTCTTCATTGATGATAAGCCGCGAAATCGGTCTGCGCAGGTAGTTGCGGATAACCCCGGCAACCTGACGGGCGCCGTATTTGGGAGTGAATCCTTTGTGGGCAAGCATTTTACGGGCATCGTCACTGATGGTGATACCGATACCTTGCTTGTCCAGCAGTTTCCTGACACTGTTGAACTGTATATCGAATATCTTCAACAGGATGTCTTCACGGATAGGAGAGAACGGAACGATTTCCGACAGACGCGCCAGGAACTCCGGACGGAAATACTGCCCCATCACCTCCATGATCTGGGTGGTAGCCGGCACATTGCCCGATTCCAACTGCTTCGTCAGCCATTCGCTGCCCACATTGGAGGTAAACAGCACGATGGAGTTGGAGAAGTCCCCTTCCTTGCCCAGACGGTCATGCAGTTTCCCTTCATCCATGATTTGCAGGAAAATATCATAAACGGACGGATGCGCTTTCTCTATCTCGTCAAAGAGGACCACCGCATAGGGTTGCTGGCGGATTTTATTCACCAGCATACCGCCCTCCTCATAGCCCACGTATCCCGGAGGCGCCCCGTAAAGCAAGGCGGCGGAGTGCTCCTCTTTGAATTCGGACATATCAAAACGGATCATGGACTTTTCATCGTTGAACAGCGCCTCCGCCAGTGCCTTGGCAAGTTCGGTCTTACCGGTACCGGTAGGCCCCAGCAGGAAGAAGGAACCGATGGGCTGGCCCGGCTTGTTCATACCGCTGCGGGATTCAAGAATGGCATCGGTCAGCGTTTTCAGCGCCTGGTCTTGACCGACAACCCGACGGCGCAGGTAGTCTTCCATGTTGAGCAGGCGTTCCTTCTCCTGCGACTGTATCTTGCCGATAGGAATACCCGTCTTGCCGGCGACAACGGCGGCAACCTCATAAATTCCTACCTCCTCTATGCTCTTTTCCGCAAATGACAGGATGGCAGCCAATGCGCTCCGCAGGTAAGCCGCCAGCTCTTCATACTCCTGCAATTCATGGATATCCGCCTCATCGGAAACCACGCCCAGAAGGATGGGGCTTAATTTGTTGTGCATCAGAAAAAGCAGCGTTTTCAGCTCTTCCACCTTTTCTTGAGGTGCTTTTTCCTCCTTTTCTATCTCGTCCAGTCGGGCAAGCAAGGCTTCCGTATCCTTCTTTCCTGTTTCATTGACCATCTTGATGGCCGAAAGTGTCATGTCCAGCAGACCGATGGCGGAGTCGGGCAAACGGCGGTCTTTCACATACCGCTTGGCAAGACGCACGCATTCCGCCACGGCATCGTCGCTGATTCCCACCCGGTGGTACTCCACGTATGATTGCCGGACGGAATGCAACATCTGTATGGCGGACTTCAAGTCAGGCTCATTGACCTGCACCACCTCAAAACGGCGGTTGAACGCATGGTCAGGCTCTATAATCTTACGGTATTCGTCAATGGTGGTGGCACCGATAACGGTCAGGTCGCCGTGCGACAATTCGGGCTTCAGCACATTGCCGGCGCCGGAATTGCCCTGCCGGCTGTCCAGCAGGATATGAATCTCGTCAATGAACAGGATGGCGTTGTCAATGCCGCGCAACTCTTTCACGATATTTTTCAAACGGTCCTCTATCTCCCCCTTGTAGGTGGCGCCTGCTATGAGCGAGGCATTGTCAAGCTCAAACACACGGGCTCCCTCCAAGAACGAAGGCACCTTATGGTTGACTATGTTCCATGCAAGCCCATACACTAGGGCTGTTTTCCCCACCCCGGCGTCACCGACAATCAGCACGTTCGATTTGCTGCGGCTGCCCAGTACCTCCATGACCATGCGGTTCTCCCGGTCACGGTTGATGGTCGGGTAAAGCCTGTCTGCTGCGGTGGCGGTAAGGTTCACGCAATACTTGGCGAGAAAGGAAGTGGAAGAAGAAACGGAACTTTGAATGAAACTCTCCGGCACGTTGCCGGAAACTCCCGCCAGTTCGTTACCTGTATATATGGAATAGATATCTTTCTCCAGGATAGGGAAAGACCTGAGCTGGTCACTGGAAAAGGCGATGCCCGGTTTCGTCAGTGCCAGCAACACGCAGATGGGATTGATGTCAAACAGCCCCATCTGTATCCGAGCGTCGTCAGCTGCACGGAAAACGGCGTCAATCTTCTCCGACGGCTTGATTTCGGCGAACCGGGTGGATTTCGGACATTGTTCGATATGGACATCCGCCCATTCCTCCAGATACCCCAAATCCTTACCTATACTTATTATAAAATCTCTTAGCCCTACATCTTTATGAAGTAGAGCCTTCAACAAATGCGAGGGAGTATAACACTCGTTCGCATTTTCACGAGCCACTGCAAGTGCTATGTTAAGCGCAATTTTTACAGAATCATCAAGATTAATGAAACCAACTCCTGTATCCATAATCAATAAGATTTAAAAATTGCGCAGGAGAACATTGCAAATATAAGGCAAAAAAATAAGCCCGCCACTTTTCTAGGCAGTTTTTTTTATGTTAACGAACATAATTTTTGAAAAAACCAAAAAATATCGCAAAAAATTTCCCGAAAAACTTTTGTAATTTTCAGAAAGCTCCATATATTAGTCGCCGGAAATTGAAAGCTAAAGGTGAGGAGGCGCCGAACCGCCGGTAGCCGGAAATTCCGTAATCAACTTTTTTACAAACTTTAAAACTTTGAGAATATGGCATTTAAAGCGTCATTTAAGTTTTCAGACTCAAGAGAGTTTGATGTATTGAGATGGGATGTCAAGTTCAATCGCGATGTGGATCCCAAAGGCCGTCCGGCATCTGACATCTATGGTGGTAAAATCTATGTAGAAGTTGAATCTACTCCGGACACCATTGTGTTGGACAAGATGTTCAAACAGTATCAGCCCGTAAACGGAAGCATCGTCTTCAAAAAAGCGGATGAGGATGCCAAGATGAAAGAATTGGTATTTGAGAACGGTTACGTGGTGGAATACGAGGAGGCACTGAATGTGGCCAACCCCTATCCGATGACAATCAAGTTCGCCATTTCCGCACAGACAGTGAAGATGGACGAGGCTACATTTGTACAGGATTGGCCGGAAAATAACTAACGGTTGTTTTCTAATCAAAGTTTTTAAGGTGCCGGAATATACCAATTCCGGTTATTTCGGCACCAAAAAACATACCGACTGGTCGGTTTGATTAATTAATTTTCATAGCAAAAGATAGTATGGGAGCAAGTTTTCTGAATTTGGTAACTACCAAGGTGACAGTGAAAGGAGAGGAACAGAAGTTCGTTTCACTACGGCTTCATCAGCGGTTTAACCGGCATCACGCCTTTACTGTAATTGTGAATTACCTCTCGCCCGGCAATACGTTCAAGCAGACACCTGAAAAATTCATCAATTACATCGGGGAGACTGTCAGCATCTCGTTCGCTCACAAGCAGACGGGCGAAAGTTATGACTTCGAAGGGGTTGTCACACAGGTAGAAATGGTCGGAAGCATGGGTGAGGCGGGCGGAGTGGCCATTCACGGAGCAAGCCCCACGATATTGTATGAGAACAACGGGACGCTTGACTCGTGGATGGACCAGACCCTCTCCGCCATCATAAAGGAGGCGACACAGGAATACGGGAAGGTCCCGCTGGCTTCCAATCCCAAATACTCCGCCAAAATTCCTTACATGGCGCAGTACAACGAGAGCGTCTTCGACTTTATGAATCGGCTCTCCGCCCAATATGGCGAGTGGTTCTATTACGACGGGAAAAAAGTCTATTTCGGCAAACCCGACAAGGACAACACGGAAAAGATCATGTACGATGTGGACTTGGAAGAGGTACGTCTGGTGGCAAATCTGGTGCCGGGCAAATCTGCAAGATACGATTATGTAGCGCAGGAGAACAAACAACATAATGCAGACACGCCCGCCAAACCCGATGGTATGAATGACCTCCAGTCCATTGCGCATGACTGTTCCGAAAAGGCGTATGGGGCCAAGACGACTGCCGCCGCCAATCCGCACATCGCTGACAAGGCGGGACTGGACGGGCAGATGAAGGTCCTCAAAAATGAGTCCGGTGCCAATTTGTTGAACATAAGGGGCATAGGAAAGACATGCCGGATTCGGATAGGCGAAGTCATTGAGGTCTCTTTCCCCGGTGATATGAACCTGCCGCCTCTGGGAAAATTCCGCATCACCGAAATCACGCACGAGGTGCGCCGTGACGGGCATTATGCCAACACGTTTGCCGGGATTCCTGACGGAACGGTAAACATCCCTGTTCCCGACGCAAAACTCCCGCTGGCATTGCCCGAGCTTGCGACGGTGAAGAAAAATGACGACGAAAAGGAACAGGGACGGGTGAAAGTGAGTTTCGACTGGCAGAAAAACGGGAAAACAACCAACTGGATCAGGGTGCAGAGCCCCAATGCGGGAGTAAGCGACGCCGTATCCAAAAACCGCGGATGGGTGTTTGTTCCCGAAGTCGGTGACCAGGTCATGGTGGGGTACGAACACGGCAATCCGGATCGCCCCTATGTGACCGGAGCCATGTTCCATTCCGCTTCAGGAAAGGGAGGGGACAAGGACAACAAGACCAAAAGCATTATCACACGCAGCGGAAGCGCCATCGTTTTCGATGATGAGACGGGAAGCATTGTCATCACCGACCGGACGGGAAAACAACTGATCCTGCTGGACGGAAAGGACGCCATTACGATTATGGCGAAAAAGAGCGTAGTCATCACCAACGAGGACAAGTCCGTTATCGTAATGGACGAAAAGTCCATCGGTATGCAGGCAGACACGATTTCCATCGAAGGAAAGAAAAACATTACATTGGTCTCGGGCAACGAAAATATGGTATTCAGCAGCGAAAAAAACATCATCAACGGCAGCGCCACCAATATCAAGCTAGAGGCGGCCAAGGAATATGACTTGAATACACAGACCGGAACCATGAAAGGCACGAACCTCACTGTGGAGGGAACGGCAAACATGACCGTAACGGGAGGAATTGTAAAAATTAATTCATAAACGGATTGGATATGGGAGCATCAGCATCTGTAATACAGGAATACTACAAGGCGGTCGATTACTGGGCGGACATAGCCGGAAAGAAAGACTGGAAACTGGCGATATGGATTGTCGGAAGGAACGATGTGGACCTGGTGGACAAGTTTCTGGAGATAGAGCGTTCCCCTGTAGGACAGTTCGATGACATATTTTTCCGTTTCGACACGCCCTACAGAGGCGATGACGACGAATATGCCGCACAGCTTTGGCAGGAATATGCCGGATGGTTTGAGGAGCAGGCGGAAGAGAAGGATGACATGCTCAAGGCGTTGCGGCACGATGGGCTGCTCAAGACGGAGTACCGCCCCGACACGTCGGCCGAGCCCACGGCGGCAAACCTGTGGAAGGAGATGTTGCGCTTCAAGGAGTGCATATCCCGTTTGGAGAATGCCTTCTTCTGCATCTATTTTCCTCCGGAACAATCCGGGGAGTTTCCCCGAACGGAATGGTTCGGACAGGTACTGAAAGAGGGTGTCCCGCAGGGCATCCGTCTGACAACCATTGATTTGAAAAAGAACAGGAGTGTCGCTTTGGACGAGTCGCCGGAGGTGGTCCACATACGCCCCCGCCTTGACATGGCGGCGGCACTGCATAACCGGATGGCACGGGCGGATGCCGGCAACGACCTGATTGCGCCCGAGAACCGGTTCAAACAGCAGGTGACGGCAGTCATGGACTGCACGCAGAAACAGAACTTGAAACTGCTGGAAAAGGAAATAAGGAAGCTCCTGGATATCGCCGGGGAACTGAAGGATGCGAATATTCGGATATCCGCTCTCTTCATCGCTTCCGAAGCCTGCTATGCTATCCGCGAATACAAAAGCAGCATGAGATACAGCGACAAGACCATCCGCGAAGCGGAAAAGGTGATGAAGGATGGCGAGGCGGCGGGATACAGCTACTGGAAGATGGCTGTTTCCATGAAGGCGGCAATCCTGACGGCAGAAAAAAAACGCGAAGAGGCGGTGGCTTTATACGAGGAGATAGCCGGGAAAGCTGTCGAACGGAAGGACCCCTATTATGTCATGGAGGGCTACCGGATGTGCGGCTTCCTGCGGTACGAGGAAGGGAAGCTGGAACAGGCGTTCGAATATTTCCTGCTGGCACTGGCGGGAGGAAGCTATCTTTCCGAAGACATCAGACGGGGTTCCACCTTCACCTACGCGGCACACCTGGCGCTCCATACGGGCAGGCAGGTGCGTGCGCCGATTGACATCGAGGTACTGGAACACCAGCTTCACGAATGGCTGGGCGAGGACTGGAAGGAACTGGTGGAGAACCCCTCCATGCGGCAAGCAAAAGCCAGAAGAAAAGGAGGTATTTTCAACTGAAAGAGAATTTAATCAACATATAGTTTAAACTTAAATATCGAATTTATGGATCTTGGAAATTACGGAATCGGCGGAAACGAAGTGAAGATTGACGCCTCCGAAGGCATTGCGGAAATTCCACAAAACCGGACATTATTGGTGGAGCAGTTGACTAAAGACGAACCGGTGGCTCCCGAAGTGATCACGGGGCTGACCAATATCGACCAGGTCTTCGCGCATTTCTTACCGGAGATAGATATTGAGTTCACCGATGCGGAAGGTGCTCCCGTGGAGGAAAACTTCCGTTTTCACAATGTGGGGGACTTTTCTGTCAAGAAAATGACGGAGCAAAGTCATTTCCTGTCAGGACTGAATACGGAAAAGCAGTTCGCTGACAGAATGGAGAAGTCGTTGCGCTCCAACAAGGTGCTGCAACGGGTATTGGAGAATCCGGCGACACGCGAGGCATTCGTCAATTCGCTTTCTGCCATGCTGGACGATTTAAAGAAAAACGAGAAGTCTAACCCTGCAAATGAATGACAACAGCTATGAGTGAACAGAACACACACAGGGAGGCAGCCGTACAACAACAGCAGGCTGCGGCACAGCCCAGAAACCTGAACGCGGAGCTACAGGTCCTGGCTAAGTTTGGTGGTTTCAATGTCCTGGAGTCCTCTGTGGACGGCATACAGAACCTGAACCCGGAGCGCAAGGCGCGCCGTAACATTTTCCTTACAGACCCCGAACGGGCGCCTGAGCGCAAGGAGCTGGAAAAACGGCTCGAAATGTGGGTGGACATGCTGCAAGGCAACAAGTCCATCAGCGAAATGATCGAACTGTGCCAGAAGAAATCGGCGGCCGTCTCCGACCTGCTTTCCCAGAACCAGCTGAAGGCGGTGGAAGAGGTGAAACAATTGGAGAAGTCATACCGTACGGTCATGCTTTTCTACAAGAATACGGATTCCGACAAGATTAAGAACATTTCCATCGTCAATGCTTCCATGGAGCAGCTCACCGACCTGGACAACTCTTTCTTCATCGATGCCATTGCGGACGAGCTGCGTGCCAACTACGACCGTCTGGACCTGCGTACCAACTATTCCTTGCTGGTCATCCCCGGCTACCTGGGTTCCAACAAGGTGATTGAGAAATGGGCGAAGATAGCGCATGACAACAAGGTGATGATTTATACCGACTTCGCCGACCTTGAAAAGCCGGACGATGTCATCGAAATGTTCTTCGACTCCAACCTGTCGGGAGGCGATGTGTACAAGTCCAACGTATGTATGGCCTGCAACTACCTGGTCGGACGTGGACGTTATGCCGAACTGGGCGAGACGGAGGACTTGCTGATTCCGCCTTCCGCGGCACTGGCGGGCAGCGTGTACAAGACAGTGATGGCACAGGTCACCGCTGGCAAGAAATACGGTTCCATGAGCGAGGTGGACGGAGTGGCTTTCAACCTGAAGAAGAGCGAGATTTCCGAACTGGAGAAGATTGGTCTGATTCCCATGGTGAAGGAATACGGCAAGGTGATGGCGTTCTCCGCCAAGACGTTGTTCAACGGCGACAACCTGGGCTTGCAGACCTATTCGGTGGTACGTGTGTTCGACTGGGTGACCAAGGTATTGATGGACTTCCTCAACCGGCGCGCTTTCGAGAACTGAAACAGCAAGGCGGAGAGGGATTTGCGCGGACAGATCAGCAAGTTCCTGGACAGTATCCAGGGTCCCGGACGCCTGATTGAAAAATTCAAAATTCTCCGCTTCGAGCGTGACCCGAAACAGAAAGACCGCATTTTCCTCGACATTCACTTGACTCCTTACTTCCCGGCAAAGAGTTTTGTCATCAAGTTGGAAGGCACCAAGGGGGATGACGAGAATGACTGGAACAGCGATTATGCACAGGATGCATAAGCAATCCCTTTTCTGAAACAGCCGGAGAATTCCGGTTAACCTCTCCGGCTGTTTCCTTTCTTTACTTTTCTAAACCGTTCTCACTATGTCAGATGTGTTGAAAAATATAGCTGATGCCGTTGACAACAACAGCACCAGACGGGGATTCTCCGACCTTTTCGCCGACTCAAAGGCTGCCCTGGACAAGCTCCAGGCGGGACTGGGCGGACTGCTCCCATCCATGCCGGGCATGCCCGTAGCCAAGTTCGGCGACCTTGCCATAGGGATAGACATGCACCCTACGGTCACACCGCCGTCACCCGTCATGCCCGTGCCGCATGTGGGGAAAGTATATGACCTCATGGCGGACATCATGGCAGGCATCGCCGCCGCCATGCCGCCCGTCACCGAAGGGGTGGCGGGAGTGGCGTGCAGCATTCTCAAGGGGATGGCACCTACGGTGAAGGTGCATAACCAGTGGATTGCGCAGGCGGGCATAGGCATCGTGCACCTGCCTGCATTCGTCCTGCACCCGGCACCGCTGGTCAGCGGCATGTCCGAGTCGGAGATGTGGATGGGCAGCGCAACCGTGCTGGCGGACGGTGCCCCCTGCTCCACGCTGACACATCCGGCGCTCTCCTGCAACCTGGTCGGCATCCCGACCATTCCCCGCAAGGGAAAGCCCAAGAAAGTGAGCAAGGCGTTGCTGGCACCCACATCCATGCTCTCCACCATCACTTCCGTAGGCAAGCCGGTGCTCGTGGGCGGGCCGCCCACCATCGACATGTTCGCGCTGGCAATGAAGTTCGGGCTCAAGGGGCTGGGAAAAATGTGGAAGAAACTGGGCGACAAGTTCCAGGACCTGATTGACAAACTGAGAAAGAAAGGAAAGAACCGGCTGGCGGACATTCTTCAGCCCATCAAATGCAAGACATTCGGCGAGCCGGTCGATGCGGCAACAGGCAGGGTGTACCACACTAACGTGGATTTCGAGCTGCCCGGCCCCATCCCCATCGTGTGGGAACGCACCTATTACAGCGATGCCTCTGTGGATGGCCCGTTGGGTTACAACTGGCACCACAGTTACAACCTGGGCGTCCGGCGGCTCGAAGAAGGGGTTTTCCTCTTCCGCCATGCCGACGGACGGGAGTCCTTCCTGCCCGTGCTGGAACCGGGGGATTCCTATTTTGACCGCAAGGAACAATTGCTCTGGACGCTTGACGGGCAGGGTTATCTGCTGACCGACATCCGGGGACTGCAATACCGGTTCAACGGACCGGAGAACCGTTTCGGATACCGCATGGTGTCGGGCATATCCACCAAAGATGGGTTCCGCATCCGTTTCGAATACGTTTCGGCTGGGAAACTGGCGGGAATCGTATCTTCTCGGGGGGAACGCTTGAAGGTGGAAACCGATGAATTGGGACGGGTATGCTGTGTGTCCATGAAACAGGATGGCGAGGAGATCAGGCTTGTCCGCTATCGTTATGACGACCGGGGCGACATGGTGGAGACCACCGACGCGCTGGATGTCAGCAAGCATTTTGTCTATACCGACGGGCATCTGCTGGTACAGCTGACCAACCAGGGAGGCATGTCCTTCCATTGGGAATACGAGGGCAAAGGTGAGAACGCCCGTTGTGTGCATACATGGGGGGACGGCGGTGTCATGGAGTACTTTATCCATTACGGCAAAGGCTACACCCATATCCGTAACGGGGAGGGTGCCGAAACCGAATACCATTACGGGGAGGACAAGCTCATCTACAAGATAGTGGATGCCAATGGGGGAATCACCCGCCAGCAGTACAACGGATATCAGGAACTGGAGGTCACGGTCAACCCCGAAGGCTATACCCGCAAGACTTCCTACAACGAGTTTGGTCAGCCTGTCCGGATAACGGACGAGAACGGCGAGGATACGTTCCTGAGCTACGACGGAAACCGTAACCTCGTCCTGCTCTGCACGCCGGGAGGGAAACAGCTCTCCTGGGATTACGACGAGATGGACCGTGTCGTCAGCCGCACCACGCTCAGCGGAGAGACTGTGAAATACACTTACGAGGGAGGCGTATTGCATACCATTACCGACGGACAGGGACGCGTCTATACCCTCACCTTCAACGACCGCTACGACCTCGAACTGCTGCGGTTTCCTAACGGCCTGTTCCGCAGGTGGGAATACGACGGCAGGGGCAGGCTCATACAGGCGGTGGATGTCAAAGGTAATGCCACCAGGTACGCCTATGACCGTGCGGACAACCTGATACGGCTGGAGGAACCGGACGGCAACGTGCACCGGTTCGAGTATGATGCCATGGGGAACATGGTACATGCCACGGACAACATCCGTGAGGTGAAGTTCACCTATGGGGCATTGGGGGTATTGAAAAGCCGTGAGCAGGAACGCCATCGGATTACATTCGGTTACAACAGCGAGTTGCAGCTCCGGCGTATCGGAAACGAGGCGGGCGACAACTATTTCTTCGAGCTGGACGGGCTGGGACAAGTCGTTACGGAAATCGGTTTCGACGGGCTACGACGCGAGTACGAGCGCGACGGTGCCGGACGTGTCACACGGGTAAACCGTCCCGGGAACAAATGGACGGAATACCTGTATGACGGGCTGGACAACATACTGAAGGAAGAACAGTACGATGGTGAGGTATCCCTCTACACGTATGACAAGGACGGAATGCTTGTCAAGGCGGAAAACAGCGAGAACCTGCTGGAGTTCACCCG
>UMKA01022340.1_pt1 | contig 13022 bp, 15 predicted proteins | sample 1966211 | NCBI WGS metagenome assembly UMKA01 (sample SAMEA4836165, study PRJEB28245) | human gut metagenome | biome: gut microbiome; material: fecal sample | place: Denmark | collected 2008
AACTTACGCTGTTCCCAAGCTTCTGTATAACCTTTAAATCTAATTTTCGGATCATTCATATTTAGCACCCCTCAATCATTCGTATAAATTCATTTAATGATGCCATTATCTGTTCTTCTTCGGAACTTAAATCTTTCAACATGGAAACAAATTCGCCCTCAACTTCTTTTATCTGCTTATCGGTATCTTTCATATCTTCCAATAATGCTTTTAAATCAATTTCTTCCTCTTTTTCAAAATTATCTACATATCTCGGAATATTGAGATTGAAATCATTCTTCTCTATATCTTCAAAAGAAGCTAAATAAGATTCTTTATCCACGCTTACTCTGTTATTATACAGTTCAAGAATAGAATCAATATGCTCGTCTGTCATTGCATTTTGTTTCTTGCCTTTTTCAAACTTCTTAGAAGCATCAATGAACAATACATCTCTTCCATCTCTATGCTTTTTCAACACAATGATGCAGGTTGGAATAGAGGTATTATAGAATAAATTTGCAGGCAATCCGATAACAGCATAAATGTTTCCAGATCTCAATAATTTTTCTCTGATTTTTCCTTCAGCAGCACCTCTAAATAACACACCATGAGGTAATACAATTGCCATGGTTCCATTATTTTTCAAATGATACAGTCCGTGTAATAAGAAAGCATAATCTGCTTTTGACTTCGGAGCCAATACACCATAATCGCTAAATCTTTCATCCTGCAAAAACCCTGCTGCTGCACTCCATTTTGCTGAATATGGAGGATTCATAAGTACCATGTTAAAATCAGTCTCTTCATCAGTTGGCCAATCACCATCTAAAGTGTCACCGTTTCTTAAATTCTGATTTTCTGGCATAATTCCATGCAAGAACATATTCATTCTTGCAAGATTGTATGTAGATGTCATAAGTTCCTGACCATAGTATTTGATATAACCTGGTTCTTTTGCATATTTTTTTGCATTTAACAACAGTGAACCGGAACCCATACATGGGTCGTAAACAGACAATCCTCTTTTTTCTTCCTGTCCCATAATAGCAATTCTTGTTAAAATCTTTGATACAGCTTGTGGAGTATAGAATTCTCCTGCTTTCTTTCCTGTTTCTGACGCAAACTGACCAATGAGATATTCATATGCATTACCCAAAACATCTGCATCAGAATTTAACAAATCTGCTTTGTCAATCTCCTTAATAAGACTGGAAATCGTATCACTCTGCTTCTGATCACCGGTTCCTAAGCGATTAGAATAAAGGTCAATATCCGTAAACAAATCTGCAAATAACGGATCGCTTTGCTCTATGTTATTAAAGGCTTTCTGCAATTGTTCACGATTAAAGCAATTATTTCTCGCATTTTCCGCAAAACATGTATACGTTAAATCTGGTTCAATTACATAATGGAATTCTGCTTTAATTTGTTCCTTTAATTCATCCGCACTTTCATCTTCAAGCACTTCTCTGTATGCTTCCAAAGCTATTTTAAGATTTTCCGGCTTTTCATCATAAATCAAATCATATGCTTTGATTAAAAACGAATCTGACAAATATTTATAGAATACAATTCCTAATAAATAATCCTTGTACTCATTCGCATCCATTTTTGAACGCAGAATATCTGCTCCGCTCCACAACACGCTGATTAAATCTTTGCTATTTTCTAAATCTGCCATTTTTACTTATCCTCCATTTAACTGTGCCTTACTCCAAATATTCTATATATGGTTCCAATTCTCGTTCTGCATATATTACTGATGTTCTTATCGACTTTTCTTTCTTTAATAATATTTTATAGTTATGCATTTTTTCTTTGTACTCTGTCTCGTCTATTGAAATAATATCATTTGCAACAGCCACCAAAGTACCTAATCGCTTTGTGTCGCCGTTGGCAAACATCACTGTTATGCTTGTTCCGTCATTATCTTTTATAATACCCGTACCAAATTTTTTATGTATTATGTTCTTATTTTTTTCAAAAACAGAATTCACATAATCAATAGCCGCTTCCAGTAATTCCAATTCTTTTCGTGCTTCTATCAAAGTATCTGATAATCTCAAAGCCTTTTCTTTTCGCTCCTGAATCAACTGTCTTTCCTTCGTTTTAGGTCGTGAAAAAGAAATACCATTGAACAATCCATATGTGGAACAACAATATATTAAATCAAAAGCCAATATATGTTTTTCAATATCCGGATGCATCTCTTTATGACCTAATTCTTTTGAAAATCTACTTGCATCTGTAAGTAATAATTCTTTATCTTCTTTTATTGCCTCTACTAATTGATCACACATCCTATAATATACATCTAATTTAACAGATTCACCGCTTCCCCAATCATCATAAAACTCTATGCAGTCTGCAAAAGCAAGTGCATGGGATGCTTTGAAAATGTAATTATGATCAGGATCATACAAAAAGAGATATCCCGTTACAGAATGCATGTCATCTTTATACAAATAGCTCCCAGGAAAATATTTATCTCTTAATGCATGGCTGCGCTTCAAAAAGTTTATAATCTTTTGCTTTCTAACAGCCAGATCTCCATTATCGTCAGAATATAACATTAAGAACATATCACGCACTGTTTCAGGTTCTTTTTCCGCAAATCTTACTAATCCATGAAAAGGCTGCGTATAATTATCAATTAAATTTGCTGATAATTTCTTCATTTTATAAAGTTCTTCTGCAAATTTATCCGATGGTGCTTTCAATGTTTCATCCATTTTTTGATGAAACTCGTTGATAATCTCCCACTTATAATATTCCATATGAACTTTATCATTCAATTCTTCGAATCGTTCTATATAATGCTTAAAAATTTGTTTCATGTGATTCTGATTCATAATCATTCTCCACTTTCATAAATTTATAATCTCATTCTAACAATATTGCTTCGTTAGTCTATGAATCTCTTTCTTCATCTGCTCCACCACTTCACCCGGTCCAACAATCTTTACACCTTCTCCAAGTGAAATGATCCAGCCAAAGAATGGTCCACTTACTCTTACATCTACATTTACAGTAAAATGGTCATCATCCGCCGGAATCATCATGATATCTTTTCCAAACCGGTCAATCATAACTCCGGCAAGCCCATTCTCTACAAGCAGCTTCACAGTTTGTTCCTTTCCCCCATACATTCCAAAACTCTTCTTCGCATAATCTGCCATATCCAGTTTTTTGAAATGCTCTTTTCCCTCTCGCGGTTCTTCGGTCATCTTAATGTGAAGCATTTTATCCACTCGATAATGTTTGATGATCTGTGCATCAGAATCATATCCAACCAGGTAATAATTCTCATCATCCCAGGAAAGTCCCCAAGGACTGATATGGTAATAAGCTCCGCCGTGACGAAGCTCCATTTCTTTCCTTTCATTCCATTGATAATACTGGAATTTAATTTTCTTGTTTTCAGAAATCGCATTATGAATGGCATCCACTGTATAATAAATACTTTCATTCATCGTCTTAATTCTTCCAGAAACAAATACCTGACGTTGCAACTTTGAGGCATCATATTTACTTAGTAATGTTTCCAGCTTTTTAATCAATTCATTTGATTTTTTCTCTGTAATAAACTTTGAAGATTGTATCGCATCTACCAAAAGTTTCAGTTCTGGAAGTTCAAAAGAACGGGACACAACATGATAATGATAACGGTTTCCGACTGGTTCCCCCTGTACTTCAATTCCAAGCATCTCCAGATCTTTCAAATCTGTATATATACTCTTTCTATCTGCTGTAATTTCATATCTTGCCAACTCTGTCATAATTTCTGGCATTGTAATATAATGCTCTTCATCCGTTTTTTCAAGCATAATCTGTGCTAGACGATATAATTTAAACTTTTGGTTCGTTCCCCGTGGCATCAACTCACCCTCTCATATTTGATAAGATAAGTATATCACAGGTGGGAAATTTATTGAACAACTATTCACATCATTTATTCTTCATTTTCATCAGATTCTTCAACCGGTTTTCCGTTTTTCACTATATCTACAATATCAGAAATTGTCAAAAGCCCCTGCGAAACTGCAGTTAGGCACAAACCCGCTTTACATAATTTCTTTCCTTGTTCGTCACCCCTGACCTTTGCATCTCTACCAAGACCTGCAAATAACATCATCAGCAACACATTGCTGATTCTCTGTAAATTCCTATTAGTTACCTTCTGTTCTGCATATATTTTATTTAACATTTTGCATCTCCTTATATTCCACTTTTCGCTACGTTTCTTACGCAAAAGATATTTCTGAATCGGTCAAAAACATCCAATTTCCTCATTTCAGTTGTAAACAATATTTTGTTCCAACACTCATCATTGACATTCTCTTTACCTTTAAATAAACCGTAAATTTTTCTCCAAATGCTCCATTCTTTCATAGGTAATTCTTCAATTATAGGTTCTTCGGTTTCAGTATCCGGTGCTATCTGAGCTAACAACTCAGGTGTAAATAATTCTCCAAGAGAAAAACTCAAATGATATTCCTTTTCAGCATATGTACAGATCGGTATCAGCTCCATCTGGAATGCAGATTGTCGTTGGACTTTCATAAATAATCTTGCAGTATTGTAAGCATCACAAAGACCATCATGGCTTCTACCTATTATTTCGATTCGTCCGATATGCATGGCATCTTCCAAGGCGAATTGATTTTTCAGTCCCAGCATTTTATCAAATGAACGTTGAAAATCTACCCACTCATCTAATAAATCTTCAATTTTATGATGTTTGATTTTCTTTATCCGCATTTCCATTTGCAGCTGCTGATAATCCGAATCACTCCAAGACAACACAACAACCTTACGTTCTCCAATCCAATCTGCAAAAGCCATAAGCACAGAGCGAAGTTTCGGTGCATTGTTTACCTGTTCTTGTGTGATTCCCGTTAAATTTCCAATGAACTCATCAATTTTTCCGTATTCCGGTTTTACATAAGAAGAAAACTCGTCAATGATTCGGTGTTTTCTGTCCAGCATCACTGCTCCGATTTGAATAATCTCCTGTTTTTCTCCGTGCATTTTCTTCTTTGCGTTACCTTTCACCATACACATTTCAAAATCTACTATTAAATAATTTTTTACTTTCATCTTCTGTTGCTCCTGCTCGCCACATCTTTCTTCACATCCGTATAGTATTATTTATTGGTTATTCGTTGAGCAAACTCTTCTTACATACTCTGCAAAGAGTTCCCTGCGTTGTAATAAATACCACTTCTCCTATTGCTATATCGCCAATTTTGTCATAAACACGACCTGCACTCATACTTTCACCAATCACTGTATATGGACTGTTTGCGACATAGCCAATTTTTCCGAGCCCATCCACTGTTACCATGATTGCTTCCTTGTCATATTCATTATCCGGTTCTTTCTTAAGTAATAATTTCATTCCCGGTTTCAGAAAATCTTTTCCAAAATAATGCTTTGTTCCTGTAAGTGTAAAAAATACTTTCATACCCATCCTCCATTAAAAATCATAATCATCAGGATCTAACCCTGCACCTTCTAATACTTCTCGTCTTTCTTCTGCATCCATGAATTCTAATTCATCTGCATCTAATCCAGACATTTCAAATTCTATTCTTTGATCATCCTTCGTAATTTCATCAAGAAAAGCAATTTCTGCTGCTCTTTCAAAAACATCCATTTTTCCATCTCCATTAAAATCAAATAATCCGCCAAAAATACCTGCCATAATATATTCCTCCGCTTTCTTTGCTAATCTGCATCTACCGTTCCTGTTATACATATCTTAAAAAAGCAGCTGTCCAATAAAAACACCATCTCTAAATATTTCTAAAGCCTAAAGAATATCCCTCAAACCTAAAAGTTTCACTTTCACTTCTGTCACAAACATCTCTGAACTTAAGAAAAAAGTCTCTCATTCATATTTTTGAACAAGAGACCCTGATACATATCTTTACAACCCTATTTTCCTAATCAGCAGTTGGAATTCTCTCCGGCAAATAAGCAATAAACAAACTGATCCTGTGCCAATCACTACTACCTCCTTCTTTCCAGATATCATATTTCACATAATAATCATCTATCGTATAACCACGATATGGCTCAGATAACGTGTACAATTCTTTTGTCTGAAAATCTATCAGACAGTACCCGGAACAACCATTATTTTCTTCGTCTCCATAGTTAATTTGGTCTTCGTAAAAACCTGCTAACGTATCAAGACAAGTCTGACACAGACGCTCTTCCAACAATTCAAAATTCACTTCATCTTTGTCCGACACGCTTACGTCTACATCGGTATATCCCCTGTTTGGATTTCCATTAATCGTCACAGAACCATAACCTTCCCCGAAAGAATTCCTCATTGTAGAGGACCCTTTCTGCTGAAATAATTCATTCCCATCGTCATCAAAATCTCTTACTCGCGTTTCTGATATGTGTAATGAATTCAAATGTACAATTCCTATACTTTCCTTTTTTGAATAATAGCCCATCAAACTGTCGTCTGCATCTCCACAAAGGAAACACTCCTTTTGTTCAATTTTTGATTCTACTACAATTTTGAATTCTTCCTTTTCTTCCACACCATTGTCCTGATGACTTTCAGAATTTTCTTTTGTCCCACATCCACTTAACACTATACACCCTGCTAATAACATAAGAATAAGTTTCTTCTTCATATCGCTCTTCTCTCCTAAAATAAAAAGAGCAACCTACAATTTGGCTGCTCTCATGATCTAATGATACCTTTCATATATGCTTTTGCTAACGCTCTTCCCTGCTCATCCATATCGTTCCATATAGCCAGAAGTTCTTTTTGTTCTTCTGTTAAATCTGGCATCATATTATCTCCAGCAAAGAATTGTGCAAGGGTAATATCCAATCCCATACAAATCTTTTCCAATGTTTGTATAGTAGGAATACTCTTACGATTCAACAATGTTGAAATCGATGATTGCGCTATCCCCGCTTTTTGTGCTAAACGATAACGACTAATCTGCTTCTCCTCACAAAGTTTTTCTATTCTATCTATAATATAGTTCTCATCAACCAAGTAAAATACACCTCATTTCCGATACACATATAGTTATTGTATCTTGAAAACTGTATTTTATTTAGATTGTATGTTCCGATGTATTTTGCTTCGGAGTTGCGAATGTCTTGAGTAAAAAAAAGAGGCAACAAGCCATGCCAATTGTACTCCATTATTGTAGCATCAGAAATTATTACTGTCTATTACAATAGCAGAAGCTGTTGGAGAAAACTTATATGGCAAACCACTTTTTTTATATTTTCATCGTTGGAACAGTCTGTTTTCGTCCCCATAAATAAGGTAGAAGACTTTTTTCTAACTTAGAGCAAGTTCCACCATGTTAAACAAAAATGAATTTTCATCATTTTTCCACATGGTAACTTGTTGGTGATTACGCTTCCCCAAGCCCTCGTTTTTGGTTCCTGCTTGCGCAGTCACAGTTTTGCTAAGTCTTCTAACTTATCAAAGGAGGTGCATTTTCAATGGCACGCAAAAAGAAAGAATTTCCGCCTGTCAAAGAGCGCTTCATCGGATTTCGAGTTACCGAAGAATTGTATGAAATTATTGAATCCGAAGCATCACAGGCAAAAATGTCTGTATCCGAATATTGTCGTTCTCTTGCGACAAATAAACGAATCATTTTAAAGAAAGAGAATGTTTTCGACAATCCCGAATTACTTTCTGCTCTTTCTAATCTCGGGAAAATAGGCGGCAACCTCAATCAGATAGCCCGTCATCTCAACGAAGGCGGTGCTATGAATCTCTCGTTGCGAAAAGAACTTTTTCAATGTATTACGGAATTAAGATCCATCAGAGAAGATGTAAAAGAAATGGCAGGTGAGTATCGTGGCAATAATTAAACATATCAAAATCCGTAATTCCAATTACGATGCAGCAACGGATTATCTCTGCTTTAAGCATGATGAATTTACAAACAAACCGATTCTGAATGAGTATGGCCAAATGATTCCACGTGAAGAATATTTACTGGATGGTCTCAACTGTGATCCGTTCAATTTCGGCAGAGAATGTGAATCAACCAATGCACACTTTAAGAAAAACAACACACGCTCCGAAGTTAAAGCACATCACTACATCATCAGCTTTGACCCACGCGATAAAGATGAAAATGGTCTTACTCCTGAACGTGCTCAGGAATTAGGAAAAGAATTTGCTTCAAGGAATTTTCCCGGTCATCAGACTATCATTTGTACTCATCCCGATGGTCATAATAGTGCCGGAAATATCCACGTACACATTGTTATCAATAGTGTCAGAAAATACGATGTTCCACAGCAATCTTTTATGGAACGTCCGGGAGATGCCAAAGCCGGAAATAAACATCGTTCCACAAATAAAATGTTGGAATATTTGAAACAGGAAACTATGATTCTCTGTCAAAGGGAACAATTCTATCAGGTCGATTTACTATCTCCTGCCAAAATCAGAATCACAGACCGAGAATATTGGGCGCAGCGTAAAGGTCAGGCAAAACTTGATTCGAAAAACAACGAAAAAATTGAGGCTGGCATTTCTCCGGACAAAACAGAATTTGAGACAGAGAATGGATTTCTTCGCAGAGTTATTACTACCACTCTGGATGATAGCAATTCTATGGAAGAATTTCAGAAAAAGTTATTTGAAAATTATGGAATTGCAGTACATGAAAGTCGTGGACGAATCAGCTATAAATTGCCAGACAAAGACAGACCTATCCGTGGACGACAACTCGGAACTAATTTTGAAAAAGAATATCTTCAAGATTTTCTGTTGAAAAAGAAGATACCTACCATCGATATTACTGCTACTTCTGAGGCTAAAACTTCTACAACTAAACACACGCCATCATCAAAATCCATCCGTCTCATTGTGGATATTGAAGCCAATATCAAAGCACAGCAGAATCGTTTATATGCGCAAAAAGTCAAGGTTGGTAATCTGCAACAGATGTCAAAGACGCTTGCTTTTTTACAGGAAAATGGTATTGGAACTTTAGAAGAATTGGAGCATTTGCTCACTTCCACACAATCTGATTTTGATGAGAAACGTATAGCGCTAAAAGATACAGAAGATCGATTAAAGACAGTAAATCTGCTTATTAAAAATAGTGGTCAGTATCTTACTTACAAAAAAGTATATGGAGAATATCTAAAAGCAAAGAACAAAAAGAAATTTCGCGAAGAACACGAATCAGAAATCATGTTATACGAAGCAGCCCGCAAAGAATTGAAACAGTTAACCAATGGTGAAAAGGTGCCTTCCATGAAACAGCTTCGTTCAGAAAAAGAAGAATTAACCAAAAAGAAGAATCATGAATATGAAGACTACTCCTTTTCACGCGCAAAGCTCCGTGAATTACAGACCATTCATTCCAACGTAAACACTATTTTAGGAAAAGAACAGACCCAAGAAAAAGAAAAACTGGAACTATAATCTCTAACGGATAGAACTAATATGACCTGTTCATTGCTTCCTCTACAATTTATAATTCTCTATGGCATAATGCCAAAAATATTTTTACAAGGAGAATCTATATGAAGTACACAAAAGAACAATTGGATGCTATCGAAAAAGTAAAAGCTGTTTTTTCCGATTATATCAAGAACAGCAGAACACTGGATCTTATATGGTCCGATAAACTCGGATACATTCTAATCACAGGCCTTACAAAAGATATGAGTGATTTCGTGATGCAACCCGAAGTCATTGATACAGCTGAAAGGTTGTGTGACCAACTATTATATGAAATAGCCTGTGATGTATTAGAATCCAGAGGCCATTGCCATGATATTTATATTTCAACCCCATTAGAGAAACAGTTGATTTTGGAAGCATACCAACCTTATATGCGTCAGCTACCAGAGTACAGCCATATGCTCGAAATGCACTTTACCGATCCAACTAAAAGATAAGAACAAAAAAGGCGCTTCTTAGAAACCAATTTCTATGAAGCGTCTCTATCATTTTTATACTTTTGAAAACTGAAAGTTTCCTACGCATCGCTTTTCTATTTTGGGTGGAATTTGTTAACGAAAAACGAACGAAACGGGGAACTATTTCAGTCAATGTCATTAAGTTAAAGGGATAGAAAAAAAGAAACCTTTCCACAATTTAAAAGTGGGCAGGTTTCTTTTTTGTATCATACTGTCAATTAGATAAACCTGCTAATAAAAAGCAAGTGTTTTTCAAAAATTTCTTCTTCTAAAAAAGAGTATAACAAATAAACCAGCATTTTTCATCTGGTTTGCCAAAAGTCTTTTTGCATCTATTTATTGATACACTTCCATTACTCTTGCATAATAAATTCTCAAAAACTTATTGAATCCTGCAATCTTTGCGACCTTACATGCTTTTCCTTCATCCTGTTTCTTTTTAATGAAATCATATACAGGATCTCCATGTTTTTTCTGCATAACTAAGCAAGTCATTGTTTCGAATCCTACTTTTCGAAGTGTAGATGATCCTCTTTTTGAAATGTGTCTATCTGTTCCCATAAACTTTCCAGACTGATATGGTGGAGCATCAATACCTGCATACGCTATAAGTGACTTCGCATTATGAAATCGTCGTACATCTCCAATTTCACCAATTAATCTTGCTGCTAAAGCGTCGCCTACACCACCCATATCATGCACCACTTGATATTCAGGTAACATCTTGGCTATTTCGCTCATTCGTGTTAAAATCTGCGTGAGAGTGTCATCCACTTCTCGAACTATTTTTACCGATTCCTGTACTAACATTTTGGTCGATGGGGTACTGGATGGTAAAGTTGGGATACCTTCTTTTGCCAGAGCATATATCTGTTTCGCTTTGCTCTCATTCTGACGGTATCCTTTCTTTTTTGTCCATTTTGAATAACTCTCTAAAAACTGTTTTTCACTTTTCTTTGTGATGTTATCAAAATGCCAGTATTCATAAACAAAATCAGCTAATTTATCCTTTCCCGTGTATTTATTCCAATCATCTAGCAATGTCTTTATACCAGGCATCGTCTGATCCAGCATATTTGCTAACGCCAATACATTCTCAACTCTAAATTTCATATATTGACGGTACTGGCGTCCTAATAATCGTAGTTCTAAGTAATGTTGCTCACTACCCTTAAAATCTGAAAGATGATACCAAAAATCAAGCCCGTAATTAGCAATTATCTTCGAATCGATTTTATCCGTTTTAGCATTTCGAATTCCTTGACATCTATACCTTTTCATCTCTAATGGATTAACTAATGCTACAAAAAATCCATTTTCCTTTAGGTATGACAGAATCGGAAGATGGTATGCCCCTGTAGCTTCCATAACTACTCTAACTTCTTCCTGTAACTTTTGTAATTCATGTACTAATTTCGAAAGTTCTGGTTCTGTGTGTTGTACATCTTTCGGCTTCATAACAATCTCTCCGTAAGGTTTCAAAACACATACGGTACTTTTCTCTTTTGAAACATCAATTCCTACACTTATCATTGGTAACCTCCTCTGTTGTATTTGTAACTGTTTCCATCCACACTTATTACGATTCATTTTCGTTAGTGACACGGAAGCCTACTCAGAGGTTCCAACCTGCTTAACCGAATTTTTATAACAAGGGAATGGCTGACTGTTTGTCGAACGGATGTGATAACCCTATTGGAATTACGTCAGGCCAGTTGCTTCCCTCATTATATAAAAATAAGTGCAGATGTTTCATCAACATCTACACTTATATAGTACGAAATTGGAATTTGTCTATCGGCTCCAAGCCATAATCAACTCTTTTTCGTTGGTATTATCATCCGTGTTTTCTGATTGAACTACAAATTGTTCTCTCTGATAAAATTGAATTGCACGGATATTCTTATTATAAACGCTCAAATACATATTGGATTTAATGCCTTTTGCATAATTCAATAGTTGTTTCCCAATGCCTTTCGACTGCATATCTTCTTTTACGAATAATCCCGCAATATAATTATCTGTCAATCCAATAAAGCCTTCTATTTCTTTTGTGCCATTGTTTTCATACACATATATTTCTGCTTGTGGGAGAATCTTTTTTACCATATCATAATTATCCATCCAATAGTGCTTTGATATGAAACTATGTGCTTTAATGTTTATATCAAGCCATATCTGCATAACAGCAGATAAATCATTTTCCTTGACTGCTCTTATCACAATATAACCTCTACAAATTTGAATTTACAGTTATCTATACTCATTTGGAATTTCGATATGAAATGTCTCACACAATAGCTTCACATCATGTACATCATTTTCATCAAATTCATATCCCAAATGGAACATTACTTGACTATATGGTTCAATACAAGAAACCTCTATCTCCTCAATTTTTCCTTTACCAGAAAAAGTTTCTACCGGAAAGTTATCCCCCTCATAAAGAATTTCACCTTCGCCCGTATATTCAAAACAATGCAAATCAACAATCCTGTTTTTCGCATCTTTCCATACAGTATGGTTCAATGTTGTATATTCCATCTTAATCTCATAAAAGTCATTAGCTTTCATTATCTCTATAAAGTTCTGATAATCTTTCTTTTCTACAAAAATATCAATATCGTTATGGACTCTTGACTGATATCCAAGCAACGCATCTACCCCCCAGCCACCATCAAGAAAGACTTTAATCTCGGCATCTATCGCGAGTTGAAGAATCTGTTTTACATCTGTAATATTGACCATCTTATCCTCCATTCATTACAAATTTCTTAATCCACTATAATCTAACTCGTATATTTTATCACATACCTCATCAATATACTTTCTATCGTGAGAAATACTGATAATAGCTCCTGGGAACTCTCTAAGCATTTTTCTGATTACAGGTCCCGATAAGGGCGAAAAGTTTCTTGTTGGTTCATCTAAAATAAGCACATTTGCTCCGCTCAAACTCATACTTAAAAGAAGCACCTTGGCCTTTTGCCCTCCGGACAGTTCCCTTATAGGATGTTCCATTTCATCCGCAGTATATTTAAGGGAACCAAGATATGTTCTAATTCTTGTTCTTTCTTCCTTGTCTCCGGATTTAT